>Ga0325411_1002451_pt1 | contig 21034 bp, 4 predicted proteins | sample PopdelMetagenome_13_FD_206181 | JGI IMG/M metagenome (GOLD analysis project Ga0325411, IMG submission 206181) | Populus deltoides microbial communities from Bellville, Georgia, United States - Xylem-PdIQD-R4 | ecosystem: Host-associated > Plants > Phyllosphere > Stem > Wood/Secondary xylem...
TCAAAACTTTTCTTTTTATTACAATATTATATGCATATTAAACCAGATATAAATAAATAGTAATGACACTGCTGGATCCCTTTGAATCGCCGGCCAGATGATATGCTGTAGAGGCGGTAGGCTTATACATACAAGTTATTATAATAAGATCTCTTGATTTCTAGATGCAATTGCAGCAATTTTTTTGTCTGCAAACACATCATGAGGTAGTAGTATATGTTAAGAGAAAGAAGAAATTAAACCCTATTTATTAATCTTGCACGCTACTGTCTCTGGCCAATAGGAAAACCAGAAGAGTCGGTAGTGCATCAATCTCTTTCATGAAATTAATGGCATTTTATTTCTGCATCACGCTGAAGCTCCTACACTTTCTGGTGACGACGAGTAAATTATCAGATGGAAGGGCAACAGAAGAAAAGTTTTCGCACTTTCCCCTTTCCATTGCCCTCGACTGAAGAAGGTAATCTAATGAAGCCTAAATTAATCACAGATTATTTATGATTCACGATCAAGCTTTCAACCCAAGGTGGACCGCTGATTCTTTCGATTGTTTGAGAATATAATTTTTTTAAAGTATTTTTTGTTTAGAAATATATTGAAATAATATTTTTTTATTTTTAAAAAATTAAATTAAAATTAAAAAATTAATTTTTTTAAAATACTTTTAAAATATAAAAACAAATAAATTAACAACTTATCAAATATATATTTGGTTAGATAAAAAGATAATGGTAATTATAAAACCAGTACTGATAACGATATATATTATAAGCACGAGTGCTTTACATTTGATTCCTGAGAAAATTCCGGGAACCTTCCGAAAGATCCGTGTCAGAAAAGTCATAGACAGTAGGTTAGGTCGAGTTGAGCCGTAACAAGACTGACACGTGGAAGTAGTCGCACCTGGCAGCAGTTAATTCGAGAAAAAGAAATAAAACAAATGGTGGGGAAATTGGTAGGTGGCTTGGTAGAGACGACGGGGAAAAAAGCAGTGTTAATCGGAGAACGGTGAGCGACAAGAAGTTTAACTAAATTCTGTTATCTCTTGGTAGAAATCTTTAGCTAACTTCTACCAGTGAAAAAGTTGCGAGTAGACATTAGTTAATCACCCATTACCACGTCATATTGAAAAGGGTTCCAACATTATCTAAAATTTAAAAACAATTGCTACTGAAATGTCAAACTGGCTATTAATTTTATTTAAATGATCATCGGAAAAAGCTAATGAATGTAATAAGTGGATTCGTGAGCATTATCCGAGTGGATTAGTAAAATTTTATTTATTATTTTTTTAAATAAAATATATATTTAAATATAATCAATGATGTTTATTAAAGCATATAAAAAACTATTAACTGTAATAATGTTTAGTAATTTTTTTATTTGTTTTTTTTTCCTCCAATCTCACTATTTAGTTTTCCTTTTATATTTTCTAATATGTTTTTTTTGCTTTGTAATTTTTTTTATTGGGTTATATATTGATCTCATTGAATTTATTTTTTTTATTTCAATCTTTAACATTAGATTTATTAAAAGTAGAGCTTCATAATTTTTTTATTCGTTTTTAAATAATTTATCCTGATCTCATGACAAAGATTGCAGGTTTAACAGGTTAACCAATGTTGACTTGAGTTGTTTTTTTTCTTTCTATTTTTTCTAATTGATATCCTTTTATTTTATCCTTTAATATTGACTTGGTTGGAAATTGAACTTCATAATTTTTTCTTGATTTACTTTTTATTGTGGGTTTGGAAGATTAACCTGAGTTGACTACATTTAATTTTTTGGATTCTTTTTTAAGTGAATATTTTTTAAATCGAGTTTTGTAATTTATTTATGTATTTTTTATGTGGTTATCACAATCTCAGGACCCGGGTCATAAGTTTTTCTTATTTAATTTATTTTTTAGGTTGTTTTTTAATATGATTTATTTTTTCAATTTCTTAGTTATTTTATGTAGTTTTTTCTAAAAATTATAATTCAATATTACATTATTTAAGAATTAATTTTTATTTTATTTTATGTGGAGTTATCTAAGTTTTGTAGATTTAATTTTTTTTTATTTCAACTTTTAACATGGAATTTATATTCGTATATATATAGCAAGTCCCTTACCAGTGAAAATGCTAACATGGTAAAAATTCTAAATTTCCAACAAACTTGCATCAGATGAATTCAATAATCTCCTTAACAAAACAGTTTGATAAGGACTTTTAATTCTTCAGGATGATTTTGTGAGTGCTTCGAGTCGTTATACGATGCCTTGCTTGAATATTTATTTAATAAAATATCTAAATTTTGATTGCTATAATTTTAAGATTTGGATTATTGAAACTGGGCATAGGTGCTTGGTAGCTGTCGACTTGCCAAAAGTCTATGGCTCCTGAACTCCCAAAAGATAGTGTTTTTGACATCCATGTCGCTTGGGGCCTACATTGCATCAAAATGCACTGAAATAGTTAAAAGTTTGTTTGATATTATTATAATGATTATTTTTTATTTAGAAATATATTAAAATATTATTTTTTATTTTTTAATATTAATAAAACACTAAAAAAATTATTTTGAAGTAAATAAAAAATTAAACAAAATTTAAATTTTTTTAAATGCAAAACAAATAAGCTTTTATTGACCTAACACCCATGAGTCAATCTTCTTTTTCTCTTTTTTTTTATTTGTTTGGAAACCAGTAAAAAACAGTAGTAATTAGATCAAACCAATCAATGACCTCTAAAAACAAAAAAACTGGTACCAAACCTAAAAATCTTTCTAAGTTTATATTTGTTTTTTATTAGGTATTTTTCAAAGTAAAAAAACATACCTAATCGTAATTCCTTCATCATATGAAATCATTTGACACAAAGAACGACTGTCTTTGTGGTCAAAATAATCACCAACGATAACTTTCTCTCTTTACACCGAGATCCAACAACTCTCTCTCTCTTCTCCAACCAAAAAATAATTGAAAATAATAAAAATAAAGTTAGATATCAAAATAAAATTTTTAAAAATTACAGGGACCAGTAACCTAATACCTCAAAAATACAGGGGACAAAAAAGAATTTCCACAATAAACTTCAAACACGCCTTCTATTGTACCTGTTATTTTCACTTTAGTCTTCTATCTTTCAATTCAAACCCTCTCCTTACAAAATAGGTAATCAAGAGCTAATTTAATCTTTAAAAAACTAAATTATGTAAAATAAAAATTTAAATATTGAATAAAAAATAAAAAATACTGCTCTAACCCATAATGTTTCGATAGAGAGAGAACATTAAAAATACTGATTTATTTTAGTGTGTTTTATAATAATTAGATGAAAGCTGTTGAAGCTACCTCTCTCCTCATTTATAATATGCCATTATTATCCTTGAATTCGTCACAAAACCTCAGTGGGCAATACGGGGAACTAGTAAGTCATGCCTTTTTTCTTTTTAAGCTGGAAATGAGTGTGCAGGTTTGTTACATGTCTAATTGTCAATTACGTCTTTCTCTTCCATATTTTAATATTCAAAATATGATTTCTTTTATGAATATTATGACTATTCAAAGTGCTTATGTCATATTTCCATATATTTATTGGCCAACTCAAATCTAAAATTTCAGTCCTCAACTTTCTTAAAAATTAAATAACAACGTTTTTCAATTCTACCTGCTACATTTAATTTCTTAGAATTATGGGTAAATTTCGAGGGGTTGGTTTAGCGGTATTTAGCAAGGAATTTGAAGGTTTGCTCTCCTCAAAATCTCAGTTCGAATCTCACTAGTATTAAATCTCTTGGAGCTATGGGTTCTAAGGTTTAATCTTGTATAAAAACTAATTTCGAGCCATAAAAAGCTTAGTATAAACTAGCTCAAAATACCCAATGTTTCCAAAATAAATAAATAAATAAAATTCTCCGTCAAAATAAATAAAAACCTTAAACCCTTTCTTTTGTAGACAAGCTTATTAAATTATAGCTAAAAAGGCTCAGTTTTTTACTGTAGACTACACATTGCAGTTAACAGTAAAAGATGAGTTTTTTTTTTTTTTTTTTAATAATTTTTTTTGTTAATGTTAAATTTTTTTATTCAGTTATCAGACTTTCATGACACAGATCCCGGGTTTAACAGGTTAACATGGTTTGACGAGTTAACCTAAAATTTTTTTTTTGCTTTTTTTTTCTTTTTAATTAATTTTTTTCGTTTACTTTAGTTTGTTAATGTTAAATTTCTTTCCATTTAGTAAAAGATGAGCTGATTTTTTTTTGTTCCTTTTTGTTTTTACACTTTTAGGGTTTTTTTGCTTTTTTTTCTTTTAATAATTTTTTTTTGTTAATGTTAAATTTTTTTTATTCAGTTATCAAACTTTCATGACACAGATCTCGGGTTTAACAGGTTAACATGGTTTGACGAGTTAACCCAGAATTTTTTTTTGCTTTTTTTTAATTAATTTTTTTCGTTTACTTTAGTTTGTTAATGTTAAATTTTTTTCTATTTAGTTATTAAACTTTCATGATACATATTTCAGGTTTCACAGGTTAACCTGGTTTCACAAGCTGTCAATTTTTTTTGTTTTTTTATTTTAATAATTTTTTTATTTAATTTAGTTTGTTAATGTTAATTTTTTTATTTAGTTATCAAACTTTCATGACACGGATCCCGGGTTTAATGGGTTAACCTGGTTTAGCGAGTTAACCCGAAATTTCTTTTTCTTTTTAATTAATTTTTTTCGTTTAGTTTAGTTTGTTAATTGACAATAAACTAAAACTGCTCAGTGTTTCACTGTGCAAGTTCACAGTGAAACGCTGAGTTGTCTTCTTCTTCTTTTTTTTGTTTTTTTTTGTTTTTTCTCTATTTTTTTTCTTTATTTTTTTTTGTTTTCTAGCCTTTATGAGTTTTTCTTGTTTTTTTCTTTGTGTTTTTTTTTCTTTTAATGAATTGTTTTTGTTTAATTTTTTTGTTAATGTTAATTTTTTATTTAGTTATCAGATTTTCATGACACGGATCCCGGGTTTGATGAGTTAACCTGAATTGTTTTTTGCTTTTTTTCTTTTTAATTAATTATAACATATACTAAAAGGGATTAGTGTTTTAGTGTGGACTGCACAGTGCAGTCCACAGTAAAACACTGATGCTTTAGGTTTTTTTTTTAAGTTGCCTTATTTTTTTAAGCTTTTTTTGTGCCTTTCGGGATTATTTTTTTGCTTCTTTCTTTGTTTTTTTCTTTTAACAAATTTTTTTGTTTAATTTAATTTAGTTTATTAATATTAATTTTTTTATTTAGTTATCAGACTTTCATGACACGTTTTCCGGATTTAACGGGTTAACCTGGTTTGACAAGTTAACCCATAATTTTTTTTTGCTTTTTAATTAATTTTTTTCATTTAATTTAGTTTGTTAATGCTAATTTTTTTTTCTATTTAGTTATCAAACTTTCATAACATATATCCCGAGTTTCACGGGTTAACCTGGTTTCACGGGTGAACCCAGTTAATTATGGGTTAACCGTCAATTTTTTTTGTTTTTTTTATTTTCATTAATTGTTTTTGTTTAATTTAGTTTGTTAATGTTAAATTTTTTTTATTTAGTTATCAGAATTTCATGACACAGATCCTGGGTTTAACGAGTTAACATGGTTTGACGAGTTAACCCGGATTTTTTTAATTAATTTTTTTTTGTTTGGTTCAGTTTCTTAATTTTCACTTTTTTTTATTTAGTTACCAGACATTCATGACACGAATCCCGGGTTTAACGGGTTAACTTAATTTGACGAGTTAACCTGTAATTTTTTTTTGCTGTTTTTTCTTTTTAATTTTTTTTCGTTTAGTTTAGTTTGTTAATGTTAAATTTCTTTCTATTTAGTTTTTTTTTCTTCTTAGAGGTTTTTTTTTATTTTTAATTAATTTTATTTAATTAATTTAGTTTATTAATATTATTTTTTTTTCTAAGTAGTTCTCGACTGATGTCTTTAGTTTTTCTTTTTGTTTTTTTTGTTGTTTTTATATTTTTGACTGTGGACTGTACAGTGCAGTCCATAGTGAAAAGGCTGATGCCTTTTATTTTTTTAATTAATTTTTTTTGTTTAATTTAAATTGTTAATGTTAATTTTTTTTCTATTTAGTTATCAAACTTTCATGACATGGATTTCGGATTTGACAGGCTAACCTGGTTTGACAAGTTAGCCCAGTTAATTCTGGGTTAACCCATTAATTTGTTTTTTCCTTTTTAATTATCAAACTTTCACGATGCGAATTCAAGGTATGACGGGTTAACCTGATTTGAAGGGTTAACCCAGTTAATTCATATTATTTTTCTTTTTCTTCATTAGTTTTTTTTCATGTTGGTTTTTTTTCTTTGTTTTTTTCTTTTAAACTAATATATTTAATTATTACACTTTTATGATACGACCTTGCAGTCAGACACACGTCTAATGCTATTGAGTCTGGTATTGCGGTCCAGACACTTTTATGCTAAGGGTTAACCCAAGTTTAATGTTATTATTAATATTATTAATATTACTTTCGGGTCAAGCGTTGTAACCAAACCTAAGATTTTTAAGTATAACTTTGTAAAAAAACCTAATACTTTTAGATCTTAATTTTTTTTAAAATACAAAAAATAATTGACCCGTAACATCGGACAAAACATGTAACTATTATTTAAATACAGTAGATTCGTCGTCTCCGTATTGTCTACTGCTCTTGTCTCTCATTTTCACAACCATGAAGTAATGACATCATTGCCATTTTGCCTCTGGAACAGCCAAAAAGGGAATTGCTTGTGGACGATTTCATGCCTGACCTGTTTGAACTTTGAAGAAGAACCGATTCACAAGATGCCACCAAAATTTAATTTAGGTGAACGGCTAACAACGAAGTAACACCTAGAATGTTTTAGCTAACTAAATAAATAAACTAACGCAATATGCATACGACGTCGCGGCGATCTTTTATCACTCTCAGGTAAAATTGAATGATTTATGCATGTATGGATTGGTAAAATTGAATGATTTATGTACAATATTCTTGTTTTTTTATTCAAATTAACCGAATTAATTATGTACAATATTTAATAATATATAAAAAAGAATAATCCTAATGAAGGAAGAGAGAGGTCATTTGAGAGAGAGAAAGGAGGGTTGAAGATAAAGGTTCTGAAGAGGGAAAGAGATCTAATCTCATGTAATTTTCTTTTTCTATTTATCACATACTTTGTACAATATTTATAGAGCTCAAGACCATTTTTGATATAATATTATGTTATGTTGATGCTTGATTTTGTTAATCTGGATAGAAAAGGTTAAAATAATGATAAATTAAAAATTTAATTATTTTATAAGAATAAAATTGACTCCATCAAAAATACAAGGATGGATTAAAAACTCACTCTATTATACAAGGACATATTGTGTCATTTTCCTTTATTTTTTTAAATCCCTTATTTTTTTCTTTAATTGGTAAGCTTGATATACATTTCTTTAAATCATCAGACGCGCGTACCAACTGTAATCAAAGAAGGAGCTGGAAAATTTACTTTGGAGTAGATGAATATATTAAAAATGAAAGAATTATTCAAACATACCAAAAAAATAAAATTTAAAGTTAAATACCAGGAATATGATCGTGACTTTTTCTAATGAGTTTCTCATTATCAAAAAAAATTGATAACTTTAAAATGGCTAATGCATTTCCTTTTTTTTTATAGAAGAATTATGCCTTAATTTCTTAAAACAAAAGGCAATAATTTGTTTTATTAAATTTCAACTTCAAACCATCACTATATAAATGTGTTCATGATTAGATGTTGACTTATAATAGCAATCAATATTGACCAATACTCAAGTATCCATTTCACCATTGACCAATGGTTTTTTTACCAAGATTGGAGATGAATGAATTGACCACACTAACAATACGAGCTATATTCAGTCATACACAAAAAATAATATACATTAAACTACCAACTGTAGATGTACATGAAATCTTCCTCATTAGTGGGAGAATATTGTTTTTCTCTCAACTATAACATGAAATCCTAAATGATCATCAATAAAATTAACAAAGTAAAAAACAACTCCAAGAGACCTGACAATCATAAAACTAATATTAATATGAACTAAATCAACAGCATGGGATTTTCATGTGAAAATAATCTTTAAAATATAACTATATAATTTACTAACTAAATAATAATTGCAAGTATTCAAGTTCATATCTTTTAAAGAAAGGTAGTTAGTAGGTGTTCTTTTTATGCAATTCTACATAATATTATTTTCTTGATTTTTATTCAATTGCTTTTCTATAAATTTTTAATTTTATTATTATTATTTAATTAAATAAAAAATAATTTCAAAAATTAAAGTTGATAAACTCAATAAAATCCATCACCCTTGACCAAGACTTTTAATTCAACTCACGGTGAAATATGTTTGAATTGACTAGTTTTACATAATATAACAAGTGACATGTTAGAAATATTGACTTTTTGGCTGGCGGTCTTGGGTTTAATATGCAAGAGGAACATATATTTATTTATAATGTTTTATCAATCAACACGTGGTAGGCTATACGAATTTTGGTTTAATCTATTTGGATTAATTGGTTTTGATCGTTGATTTCAGGGTGATTGAATCAATATTGCACAAACAATCTTGACCGGTAACCTATACCAGATTACACTCCGGTTCAGTGATTTTTAAGTCACCACGTCTTCAATCCTATATTCTTAACAAACTATATAAATAATTAACATTAATGCTGCGATTTTTCTTTCTTTTTTATTCAATAAGCAGTTCTCCCCCGACGAATTAATCCTATTATTACTGTCCCCTGGCTACCAAATAAAACTGTGAAATTGCAATTCGGTAAAAAACAATCCAATATCGAGCGGGGTGGTCTCCGTGAGCCTTCTGTTCATTTTTCAGTACGTCTCAAAGTGTAATGGTTTACGATAGGGCTTAGGCCAACCCAAAAATCAATGAACTCTAAACTATTGGGCTTGGATACACACGCCTTATTGTAACATAATTCAAGACCAAAAAAATAAAAATAAAAAGAGTCACTATTATCTTTGACCATGAGAGAATATTTGTTTCTTGTGGTCGGAATTGTTTTTATGTAGTGAGTAAAAATTAATTCTTAAAAAAATAAAAAAAATATGTAAAGCAATACTTACCACACTCTCGAACACTCTCGGTGTAGCTCGATAATATAAAGAACATTTTTAGGGGGTGTTTGAGAATGATACTAGTTGTTTTTTTAAAATTTTTTTTACTAAAAAATATATCAAAATAATATTTTTTTAATATTAGCTTATTAAAATGAATCAAAAACATAAAAGAAATATAATTTTTTAAACCCACCTCAATTTAGGCTACAATCCTAAATAAGAGCTTAGTTAGGAAACACGATGGGATTGATTTGTGTTTATAACGGTGATATAAATTTGTTTAGATTTCTATTTAATGTTGGAAATGAGGCGGTATAAAATGCAAAAAAAAAAATATTTGATTTATCCTTATAGTCTCTTATGATTTTAGGTTTGACATGTTGTTTGGATATTCCTTTTATTTTAGTATTTTTTAAATATCTTTAAATGGCTATATTTTTTAACATCATCAGTATGAAAAAAGAACTATGGTTAAAAGTAAAATAAATACACATTTACCTTTGTATCCACCCTAAAAATGACATCCTCGCGAAGTAGAAAAGCACACAATAATCAATACGATCCAAATTGTATGAAACAAAGCAAATAAAATAGCATGGAGGTCGTAGACTGAATGCGCGAAAAAGGTCCAAAGTAACATCCTCGCCAATCAATTCAAAGGGTATGTTGGATCGATGCCTCTGATATCTTAGTCGAAGCTTCTTTATGTCTTTTGGGAGTGTACTTGTGTTAGTATACAAACACCTTTTTTTTTTTTTTTAATTTGTTTTTATTTGTCCTTGTGCTGGAATGCTTCCACCTGCCTAGCTAGGTTTTTCCACCATCAACAAACAGATCTTCTCTTGCAATTCCACGACCACCGCCAGAAGTTGCATATCCACTAACTTAAACGTGTAAAATATAATGGTTGATAAATATCAGGATCGCTTGAACATGAATGAACTTGAGGAGGAGCTTAGGAGCAGCAGCTTCTTCTCGTAGGAAACCTAAGTGAAAAGAGATCGAGAAGTTCAGAACTATTTTTTGAAACCAAACTTCAATGGATTAATGAAGCCGTTAAAACTTTATGACATTCAAACTTCAAAGCTTTAATTTAAATGCAATTCTTGGGAGTAGCATTATAAAACTCAAACTAAATAATTTCAAAACATCAACAATTGCAAAACTGTGGAGCATGATTTTTTTCTTTGATTAACGTGGGTGTCTGGATTAACTTGTGCGCACCTCTATTAATCCCACATGTCCTGAAATTAACAACCATGTACGTTTCTAGTGATCATCATATTAGCAATCACGGAGCCATGATTTTTATTAACACTGGTAGCTGTGGAACTCAGGAAAAAAAAACCTATTTCATGCATGGAACTTTAATGAGATTATGAAATAATTGCTTTGGCATGCTGCAATTAATTGATAGGTAAAGAATAATTAAATACGTACACATTTGCCATTCAGAAACTAACCTTCCTTGGCTTGATTACGACAGCATCCTCTAACGAACAAATAACACCTTGCTAATAAGGGTAATTTGCAAGTTTTAATCCAACAATTAGCTTGCTAATTAAATGGATATTGAGATGAGTTTCGATTATATGTTTCATATAGAAAGAAAATTAGATTTAAGAGACAATCAAAAACCATTCTCAATCAATAAACAATCGAAATAGAAATAGAATCGAAAGATTTCTGACCAACCAAAATAAAATCAGGCATAAAGAATCCAAATCAAAACTTAAATCATAAGGAGGTAATAGAGATGGGAGAAAGACCGATGACAAGCAGAAAGCAACAGGCAGCAACAATTGCTCGCCGCAAAGAATAGATCATGTTTTCATACCTACCAACCAAGTGCTCAGAACTGGTGTGCTTTTCAGCGTCATTGAATCCATAAATCAACTTATTTTTCTAATAACTAATAATAATCACAAGCACATGAAATATGAACCTAGAAAGAACATCTAAAATAGAAGCTATCATATTTAGATATATTATAGAATGTATATATAGGAAATATTATAGGTACTATATATTAATATCATAGGCACTATTATAGAATAGTGCCTATAATATTTCCTATAGGAAATATTATGGGCAATATTATACACATTCTATATATAATAAGATAGAACAAGTCTTTTCCCGAAAAAAAATACAACCCAGCAACGGACATGTCACATGATGCATAAGATCACAAAGCATAAACAACATAAAAGCAAAGAATTATCAATACGAGTATAAAAGAAAAAGATTCCTCATTAAGATGCCGATTGATCGATAAAAAGCCTATAAAAAAAGCAAGAGATGCTAAATGATAGGGAACAAAAACAAAAACCTCGAGAAAAAAAAAAAAAAAGGATGGGAAATATTGTAACAAGAATAACTTTCACAACCTAAGCACATTTCAAAGCAAGACAAAAGAACCTCACATACAATAAACAGCGGCAGAGAATCAACAACGAAAGTGAAATGTAAGATCAAGTTTGGCTCTGAAAAAAATTATATAAGCAGTAAGTACATGGAAAACGCAGAAACAAGATCAAAAGACATCGAAGGGATACAAAGAATCAGCCGAGATGCTCAAAGATGACAGGTTAAAAGCATAAACCAGTCTATGCAAGTGCTTTTTCGGGTCTTAGATGACTGTTTGATTTGAGCTGAAATCAAGAAAAATGAGCATAAGTAAATTCTAGTAAAGGATTGAGCACTACAAAGAATATTAAACCATGGGAAAAACCTAACCCTTTCAAATCTCTTGACATATATATATATATAACCCAAACAAAGAAATAAAATAAAATTGTCAGAGCATGTTTTAAAGAATGCTAACATCTATAAAAACGAGCTGATCCTATGTGACAGTCGCTGTGAAGTGTAAAGGGAAAACATACCACTCTCAACCTAGCAATGTAAACTATATATATAGAAAGAAATGATCAGTTAAAAACATAGAAACTGCAAAATAAAAGATAAACGTAGCTGGAAACTAATGGAGAAACTGCAAATATCCATGACAAAATTAGAGCGACAATTCTCTTTTAAAAAATAATAGGTCTCGATCCCCTCATAAAATGCAACCAATACAGAACCAACTAATACTACACGAAATATATAACCTAGCTACGTACCACACCGAATCATGCAATTTTCTTTATTAATCTACCAAAATGATTCTTGTCACTTCCGTTCTAAAACGCATAAGAAAAAGACAATCCATACCTCCTTCTAGTCTTCCTCTTTCTCCGCTGCTACAACTGAAGCTCCTCCTCCCCGTAGCTTTTGCTAGCTTCTCCTCCTCTAATTCTTTTTATCTCAATCTTAACCATCTATATATATAAACAATAACACCAATTAATCATCTTAACATCTTCACCGCCTTTAGAAAAAAAGATTCTAAACCCATAGAAAAACTATGCTCCCTTTCTTTGTGTGTTGTTCTCTTACAAAAGAACCCACATTGTTTTTTGTTGGAATGCGGCCTTCTCAAGAATATAAAAGAATAAAACCAGCCATGATAGCAGTAGCAACAAGCTATCCCAGTTCTTTGAACGACTCCTCCATCCTCAAATTTTAAAATATTTTCACATTGTAGCAATAAACAATACAGTAAAAGAACTGAGACTTTATAGGAAAAACACATCAAATATACAAACCTTTTTTAAATCTTGCTTAAAGTTGATAACTTTAACAATTTTTCCCACAAGCTACATTCAAGTTCTTAAAAACTCATAAAATTACTAAATGATTAAAACCAAGAAATAAAAAAAAAAGATCAAGTTACATAAATATAAGAGCATCGAGGTAAACTTACTATCTATGGTAGTCACAAAACTTCTTTTTTCAAAAATATCTCTGTGTAGTCCAGTGTAATAACCCAATCTACTTCAAGCTTGTAAAACCACGTACCACTAAAAAAAGTACAGGTCTGTCGTAGAAAAAAACACAACTTTAAATCTAGCACCAAAATTAAGCTAAAGTGTAAAAATCTTAAGTGAAAAAAATTACTGGATGACGATTTGTTTTATTAATGGTGTCAGAAAAAGGGAACTGATATGCTGCATGAAGAGAGATGGTTCGAGGTCGGTCGATTTAGTCTTTGGAGATGAGAGCCAAGAGATGGTTTGAGGTCGGTCGTCGAACCATCACTACCGGAAATAGCATTCTTATCATCACTGACGTGTGAGCAAGGCCCCTTTTTGCAGCCTTTTCTTCTTTGACGCCACCTCCCTTGCTTCCTTTTCTTCTGTCTTTTCAGGTCTGGAAAAGGAGATGAATTGAAGGCTTTTATCTTAGCGATAAAAGGTCAAAAAGAAAAGTGAAAATTGTGGTTGAGGAGCAACCACGTTCCTAGCATAAAAGATTGGGAAACATGCTCGACTATTCATCTACTGTTACAGTCTGTAAGTGGGGCAACACTATGATGAACATCAAAACACCCACCAAACTTTTTTATTTTTAATAATATTATCCTTAAAAAGTTAAGAAATTTAATATCTTAGCAATAACCTCTTAGACTCAAATTAAGACTTTAAAAATGAATAACTGCTCTCTTTATTAGACGAACAAACTCCGACAAGACTACCAGCATGCAACAGCAATCTACATTTATTTTAATTGTAATATCTTGCACCTTGTACAAATAATATGAAATGCACCACCATAGGATACTATCAACTCGCACACATATGTGAGCATGTTAATGGGTATCTACTGATCAATTTTTTACTATATCTATACTATACTCTTAATTTATTAGTTTTGTATGCATTCAATAACCATTATCCATGATTAATAAATAAAAAATATTAAAAATATAGAAAATATTTTAAGTCTTCTTAATCTGGTAATTATATTAAACTTTAGTGAAATAGATCTGATAACCATGTCAAACTCAAAACACATGGGTTTGACAATCAGGTTAGATCCAATAGACATGGATTTGGTGACCATGTTAGACATGAGTATGACACATCCAAGTATAAAATATTGAGTCATTAATTAAAAAATATTGAGATTTAACTAATAAGGAAGCGTTTGGGAATGCGGTTCAACCCGCGTTCCTAAAAAAATTGATTTTTTTTGCTAAAATTTAATATAATTTGTACATTTTGAATCGTTTTGATGTGCTGATGTCAAAAATAATTTTTAAAAAATAAAAAAACATCATTGGCATGCATTTTGACACGAAAAGTTATTTGAAAAGCACTCGCAACCATACTGCCAAACACGCTCTAAGTATATGTTAATTAGCATTTGTGTTTGGAATATTTTAAGGATAGTAAAATATAAAACACATTTATACAAAAAATTATTTAGGATTTCTGTTTAGGATACTTCAAGGATAGTTTAAATATTTTTTATATATAAAAAAATAATTAGCATTTCTGTTTAGGATACTTCAAAGCAAGTTTGTCAGATCCAAACACCTTAAATGTGGCATGGTGATTGTTGTTGTTAGTTTTAATAATAATAATAATAATAATAATAATAATAATAGCCTTGGGTTTGACGGCCTTGCGAGACTTAAGAGCCGTGGATCTGGCGGTCAAGTTAAATCCAAGTTTATTGAGTCTAATGGCCATGCAAGATTTGACGAAAAATAAAAAAAACAATTGTATATTTTAGTTGTCTGAAAAGAATGAAAAAAAAAAAAATACAAATAATTAAAAAAATATGTTATGATAAAATAAGACGAGAAATTAAAATAAAATTATTATTATAATTTATAGTAAAATATCTTTTAATTTACAAGAATTTATTCACATTATTTAGTTTTTGTTATAATAAGACAAGATATTCATCGAATTAAAGTTAGATGATCATCCCTACCATGCACAGAGAAAATAAGTGCTGGTACTTCCTTCCCCATATGGTCAGGTGGTGGACGTGGAAGCCATAATTAAAGACATTCGTACCTCGGAAAGTTGGAATTAGCGCTAAAAAGATCGTGATTTTCTTTGTCATCTTCACACTCGCAAGTTTGTCTCCGACTCTAAATTAAGCGCTGAATATTGGGCCTATCCGATTAAAGATAACTGTGGAATGGAGTAGATATTTTGTGATTTTTTTCTTGAAACTTTCAGACCGCCTCTCCTTTTTCGGTTGGCCATTGTATTGCTTAACAAGAGATTGGCAATTCCAGAGATTAGTGACCGTTTCCCATCTTTATAAACCTCGTTAGGTTTGGAAATGGGGGAACACAATGATTGATCCAATACAACTATCGGAATTACAGGCTCTTGTTTCAGCATAATAATACATATATACATGGTTGCAAGACAAAAAAAAGGAGAAACAAAAAGTTAAGAACTTAAACAAACCATAAAATCGGTTGTTAAAAAGGAAATCCCAATGGGATGAGTTCTTCAGGTTCGGTGGTGTTTTCACTTTTCATGATCAATATCTACTGTGGGAGATCCTCGGCATGAAAACCACTAGCAACATTACCATCCCATCACTCAATCATATGTAATGCACTCCAGAGTGATCTTCTCTTTCGTTTCGGTAGTGTTCTGTCCATTTGTTGTTACGTTTCTCCCATCTTCTTTCTTCTTGCCCCACAATACGCCATAAAGCCCACCCACCAGCAAAACATCCCCACCAACACTGCCATAAAGATTAAAAATAGACCTTGTCAATTGTCATGGGCTAATCGATATGATCTGATCGTGGTCCAATAAGAAAAAAAATACTTTGGACTGTGTCTTTTACTAATTTGTTTGGAAAACTGATAGCCTCTAGACAAAGTAGAGGATTAACCTTCCCCAGTTAAAGGTTTCTTTCCACAAGAATGCAGAGAAAATTGCTGTTATAATAAGAGCAAACGGAGTGAACATTGATGTGAAAACCGGTCCTTTCTTCTCTATTGTCCATATTTGCAGCCAGTAAGTAATGCCAGTGACAACTATACCCTGCCATTTTCACTTCATAGTCAGGTAAAGAAAGGGCCAAATACATGTCTACCTGTAATTACATGCAGGCATGCGCGGAGTAGATAATGTGTGTGTGTGTGTGTGTGTGTGTGAGTGATTGCATTTTTACACACGCTCATGTCATCGTATGTGATATGACTGTGAGGAATATCTTCATAGCCACCAAGTATCGCACCATGATGGGTGACTGAACGAGACATTCTCAGGAAAGAGGAAACTGTAGAGACATATTGGAAGCAAAAGCTCTTCTGCTTTCCATTTTGGGTTAACGCAATTGCTTATTGATAATGTAATTGATTTGACTGGTTTAGATTTTTATCTGATTGGAGCAAATATAATGTTGGAGGCGGTTAAAATCATGCCATACGGGATATCTGCGTTCTGCAACAGGAGAAGAGGAAGAGTAAAACAAAAAATTACGAGGAAAAAACTATTGGGAAGATGTTCGGTAAGAACCCAAAAACTACTTTTGAAACCACGTTGAAAGTCAGAGCCAAACACCACTGAATCAGAAACAAAAACTGAAGAATTCTGGTATATTTGAAGTGCAGTCGACCGGTCAGAGTGTTGATCGATGCTGACAGATTAAAAGACTACAATAAATAATGAGAACGTTTTCCTTGGTTTTAAGCAAACAAAACTTAAGAATTCTAGTATAATTGTTACATATTGAAACATACCATTTTATGCAATAGATATTTGGTAATTGAAGAGGTAATTGACAGAAATTGGAACCCAAGATTTTAAAGTTTTTGGCATACTGTACTCTGTTTCTAAATCGAACAAAATATTGAATTTCTATAACTCATTCGTGACCGGGTTTTATGATTTCAACCACCTCTAAACTACATCCTTCCATGATCTGAACAAATCAAACCGCCAGACCTCTAATATGGCACATGGTTCTGTGGAAAATAAGGAAGGAACTGAGGAACAAAATGGAATTTTCAGGGTTTGGGATTTGTTTAATTTTATGTTTTTTCCTTTTCATTTAATAATGAAATGATCATGAGTGTGTAAGTTTGATAATGGATTAGACATACACAGTAGGCCACCGAAAGAAGATTAACATCCCAGCCAAGCTTCCAAGATGAAGGGTTCCTCTCTACCGCAATGGCCCAAAAAGCTGACTGTATGCAGCTAAACATGCATTGTAGAGTGGTAAGGCGTAGTTTTGCTGGATATTGCTTGATGATAGGACCCTAATGCCCATAACACCAAAAGTTACAACAGAGAAGTATAGCATACCAGAAAAAAAAACACAAGAAGAAGAAGAAAACAGAGAAGAGATCAAAGCGAAATCATTATTAGAGAAGAAGTTGGATGAACAAGAATTAACCTGCAAGACAAGCCACAAAGACCAAAGCGTGTTCGCTGAAATCATGAGAAGAGTACCCTTTATCCACTCCTCTCTAGAGCAACAAGTTTTTGATGAATCTTGAATTTGGCCATGATCATTGGCTGGGTGCCAATTCATGAACTTTATTGGAGGCCCTTTAACAAAAGCAATCACTAGCACCCCAGAAACACCTATAACAGAACCCAGCACCTTGGCAATTCCATGCACATGTTTTATGGAAATACTTTCCATCCTGAAGTTTTGAACAAAACCACTTACATATATATTCATGTTAGGCTAAATTGTTAAGACTAATTAAGATGTAGAAGACAGCTTACCTTAACAAGGCAGCCATGGCAAATGTAATGGCAGGAATTGCATTAGTAGTTGCAGCAGCAAGTGTTGCAGTGGTGTAGTTGATAGCAATATAGTAAAGGTTTAAACTCAGAGTAACACTGAGAATTTTGAATACATGAGCTAGCGGTAATTAGATGCAGATTTTGTAATACAATAGGAGTGATAAATAAGATAATATTAACAGTTAGAATCCAAAATACGAAATCCATTACCCGCACAAGGAAACCAAAAAGATCTTGAAAAGCAAGCCGTACGACAAGGGTGCAGCCTCCTTCCTGCAGAATCAGCAGAAAGAAAAAAATCAGATGAGAGTTTTATATTTTATTATGAACTAATTGAGAGAGCAATTCAACATTGAAGTGCTCGTTGACCTTTCAAGAAAGAAAGCAAACGGAAGCAACGATACTGAGGCGAAAGCTTGGCGATAAACGACAAACACAAAAGAATTCATTCCTCTAGCAATTGCAGCCTTGGAGAACAAAGCCATGCCTGCATACACAAATTGTACGAGGAGCATTGCTATGTAAGGCTTATGGTTCTCCATGGCATTTAGACAACCAAACAAACCCTTCATGGCGCACTATCTTAGGCCTCTTTTGGGAGTATAAATTTGGACTGGGAAACCCTTCAATTTATAGAGAAGAGTTTCACGAGTTCTCCTTTTGAGATTTTTTTTAAAGCTTATCATATTACTGTAACCCGCGCCACATTATGAAATAAAATTTTTAGTTAATTTCTAACTCGAGAGAAAATGGCTCCAGCATTAAGAGAATATTTTCAGATATTATGATTTTTTTAATTCAAAAATTAAAAGATGTTGTTTATGTTTAATTAATTAAAGTTTAAAAATATATATATGAATTAATAAATAAAAATAATTATTAACACTAATTAAATACTAAAATAAAAGCTAATCTTTTTAATAAAAATAAAAGATAGATAAACTTAAAAAAACTTAACCATGACTGTCCCTTTTATTTTATTTTCAATCTTAATTTTGGTTGCTAAGAGCATATGATTTTTGTTTTTCTATAAATGCATTAAGTAAATATAATTTATTTATATAAAATATATAAAAATTTAAGATAAATTATAATAATTTCTTCGAAGAATTATGAAATAAAAAAACTAAAAAGATTAATTATTATTTTAAAAAGTATGTACTTATTAAAGTTTAAGTAAGAAAAAAAATCAAAAGTAAACAAAAATGATTTTTTTTTTGCGTTTTAAAAATGTTTTTGAAAAAATTTAAATTAAATTTTTATTTTTTTCTTTGTTTCAAATTAATATTTTTTTTTGGTATTTTCAGAGCATTTTGATGTATTGATGTCAAAAATAATTTTTCTAAAATAAAAAAAATATTATTTTAATACATTTCTAAATAAAAAATATTTTAAAAAATAACCACAACTATAATTTTTTAACACCTCTAATCAGATATGGAAAAGCTGAATTGCATTCAGCTCATATATATGTCTAACTAATTAATTTTTTTTTGAATGAGCTCCACTTTTTTTTTATATAAAAAAACAAATGATATATTGTTTGTTGTGGCAAAGAACTTGTTGACTGCTAGATAACGAGATGATAAGAAAAATTAGGGTTTTAGAACTTAAAATTCTATTTTTTAAAAATTTATTTTAACCTAAACACACAACAAAAATATTATAAAACCTCCATAAATTCATTTGGAACAGCAAAGCATTCACTAATCACTTTGCAAGAAATTGAAAAATGAACTGATGATGTGAACATTGTAAAAAAATTAAAAAAAAAACAAAAACAATAACAATTGCAAGAAAAATTCATTGTTGATGTGTATTATAGAATTTACATATATAGCAGGGGTGAGCAAAAAAACCAAAAAATCAAGAAAACTAGAAAAAATAACAATTAAAAAAACCGAACTGTTAAAAAAACCTGATTAGAATAATTTTTAAAATTTTCGGTTCGGTTCGGTTCGGTTTCGGTTTAATAAACTTGAAACTGAAAATGTTGATATATACATATATGTGCTATAATTAAAAAAATATATGGAGGCAGTGTTCATCGAAATTGTGGTTTTCATTTGTTGTGCCTTTGGATCTAAAACTTTTCTGTTTGATTAATTTTCTTTTTTTCTTTTCGATGTCCTAAAACAAATAGCGTCCTTCCTTTTGTTCTAACTATCGCTGTCTGCCTAATTATAGATCTTAATTAATTTAACGTGTCGATCCCTACAATTGCGCGATTAATATTTTGATTTGGAGATCACAAAAATTAAAAAAAAAAAATTGATCTGTGCAACTGCAAACAGAAGCAGGAGATTCCGCAGAACTATTTGTTTCCAACAGTGATGGTCTTCGGTATGTTCGGTCCACACGATCAATACCAGAGAGGCAGAGAGTGTATTCATGAATATGTAAAATGAGTCGTATTTATTTATTTTTTATTTTGACATGCCCCTTTGAATATTTTGTAGAACTTCAAAAATTGTTATAAATTAAACATGGAATAAAATACAATTCATAACTCACTTCTTATGCTATTATATCTGGTAGAATTTGAATACTTAGTTGAAATTTGGTAAGGATATACCACTCTTTTGCTTGTAGAAATGTGGTAATATATATATATATAAAAGCATGTATTATCATCATTATCATTTTTAGTATATTGTAAAGTGTAAACAGATTTTTTTATAAACTTGCTTCTTTTATTTTGTGATTTATTAATTAAAATGTTTTCAATCATCTAACATGTCTAATTTTTTATTTTGAAGATTTTGGTGGAAAGTTACATCTAGCAACAAATGATAATTAATTCAAAAGTCAATTTGATTGTAAAATACTAATTTTTTTTTTATTTTTATATCTTCTAATTTAATTTATCATGTTATAATTCTAGAGCTTGAGTTTCAGGTTTTGATATCAATGGTATTAAGGAATTAAAGTGCAATGTTCTTGATGTGTTTTTTAATTGGAATGATGTGCACATGAAGATTTATATTTTTTGCATGAAGTGTTTTATGATAAGTTATTAGTTGTTGTTTTTTAAACCCTTTTGAAGACAATGCTTTGTAATTTAAATTTAAACTTGGTATGTGTGTTATTTAAAATTTGATGTGGGAGTTTTACTCCAAAAAAAAAATATTAGGAAGGCTTGCAGCATATTGAACACAATATTGGCACTAATAATGTAAGATAAATGAATATTCAATGTCAAAAAAATTAAATATATTATAGAACCTTGTAACAAAATAGACAATATTAATATTAA
>Ga0325411_1002453_pt1 | contig 21027 bp, 15 predicted proteins | sample PopdelMetagenome_13_FD_206181 | JGI IMG/M metagenome (GOLD analysis project Ga0325411, IMG submission 206181) | Populus deltoides microbial communities from Bellville, Georgia, United States - Xylem-PdIQD-R4 | ecosystem: Host-associated > Plants > Phyllosphere > Stem > Wood/Secondary xylem...
GATTCCAGCATCTATAGAGGGGCAGTACATGTTGTTCTAAAATGTCCAGTCTGATGGCAGCGGCTGCAATGCACAGTCTGTTTCATGTGCCCCGAAACTTCTGTACAAACTCGCTTTTTTCTTGGTTTAGCTGCTGGTGGTTGAAGAGACTTTGGAGGTTTTATAACGAGATCGACAGAATTGTTGCCTGCATCGTCTAATCCTACTGATAGTTCCCTCCAAAGGGCTTTATCTGGTATTGGGTGTATGGTTTGCGAATATGCCTTGCGATAATTTGCCACTGTGAAACAGCTTTCAGCAAACCGAGAAACATTCTGCCTGCAAGAGAGAAGAGCTGCCACAGCATGAGCACAGGGCAGCCCACATAGCTGCCATCTACGGCATGAACAGTTGCGGCTACAGATGTTTACTATATGAGAACCTTCAGCAGAAATAACTTCAAATTCAGCATCATCTACTTTGAGAACCTGATGAGTGTGTGCGTGCTCAATAGCCACAGACACTTGCCTCTCAGCAGGAGGAACAAGTATGCTTGTCCACTGCGAACTATTTTCACGACGCTCATTGAACCACATCATCAGCTGTCTACGGATACACTCCATCATTTGAATTATTGGAAGTCCAGATGCTTCCAGTATCAAAGAACCTAATGATTCAACTATGTCAGCTGTTAGATGTCCAAGTCTTTTTCCCTCAAAATATGCTGACGCCCACAGGTGAGGGTCAATTCTTCTAATCCAATGAGCTGCATCCTCTGACAGTTCTTCAATCAGTGTGATTTTCTGTTCAAATTCAATTGCAGTGAGAGCAAAAGCAGCTTCCCAGAGAAGGTTGGCCATTATGGTATTGTTGAACTCCTTGCTGAAATTGTCGATGAGATGATGAACGCATAATCCATGAAAAGCACTTGGGAAGTGTATTTCTATTCCATCTATGATGCTTTTCTGTCTATCTGATAGAATTGTAAGCTTTGGCATGTTTACTATGTTAGCTTCAAGCAAGTTATGCAGCTCTGAGAGGAACCACATCCACTCAACTTTGCTTTCATCATCAACCACGGCAAATGCCAAAGGAAATACAGCACCCTCTCCATCAAAACCAGTGGCCAAAAGCAAGGTTCCATGGTACTTGCCTTTCAAAAGCATTTCATCAAGTGCGATAAGAGGACAGCAAGCATTCAAAAATCCATAAATTGAAGCTTTGAATGAAACAAATAGGCGTTCAAAACTTCTATCAACATAATTCCCATAAACCACAGCTATACTTCCTGGGTTTGTCCTTCCAATCTGGTGACAATACCATGGGAGGAGGTGGAATTCTTCCTCAAATGACTCGTTAACAGCAGCCATGATCCGCTCCTTTGCTCTCCAGGCTTGCTTGTATGATAATGAGATACCATGAACCTGATGAATTTCTTCCAGTATCTCCTTCGGTTTGTAATGAGGGTTTTCCCTGAGGCTCCTTTCAATAGAGTCTGCAATCCACTGGACCGAGGCTTGTTGGTGACCAAGATGTGTAATTCCATCACAAGTATGTTCATTAGGCAAGGTCCTAATTGTGAATGTAGGAACATCTGGAAGCTTTGCAGCATGAATTCGCCAAGGGCATCCCTCACTAGCACATTTAGCCACGAAACGAGTCTTGTCAGATTTAATTGTCTTCATCTCAAAGTGATTAGCAATGGCTGCATCTCTGAGTGCTCTCCGACAGCTGTGCACATCATGGAACTGTTGGCCAACAGTCAGCTGATGATTGGGAACAGGATCATGGACACGAGACTGAATAACAGGAGTATCAATTACAAGGCTCGTCTCCTGATTTTGTTTCACATCTGAACTTGAATTTTCGTGAGAAACACAGTGTTTTTGAATAGCCAATTCATGTTTTTCCATTAAACCTAACCTTCTTCCCTGAGAGATAGGGGTCAACTGATTTTCTTGGTCATCAACATCGTTATGTCCTTGATCAGCATCCAGCTTCACATCACTATCAAAATCCAACCCATTCTCTTCATAATTCTGAACATCTCCATGACGCAGAACCATGTTGTATTGATTGCTCTGATTAACAGCTAGTCTGTGATCATCAATATGACTCGAACCCAAGTCCTGAACATTCAAACTATAATCATCAATGTCTCCCAAACATTGATCCAAAACTGAATCGACACTATTCCCCGGTTTCAAATACTCCTTGGGCCTCAGCATTAAATCCCGATTATGCTCAATCATCAAATCATTGCTCTCCATGACTCAAATATATACCTAAAGAAAGCTACTATAAAAGAAGTACCTGAGCCCAAAATCCATTTGCAAATCAGCATTCTTTTATGTTACTTTTTAGAGCTAAACGATACCAAATTCATCAGAAATTCGTAAGAACAAATGCTTACCTAAAGTCTGCAATAAGTTTATCTAGAATTTGCTGACTCCCAGGAGAAAGCTGGAATTGAAACCCCTCTATATCATCTAAAACACCCCATCTGAATCAACCAAACAACAATTAAACGACATAAAACTAACCAAATGAACTTTGTCGAAACTAAAATAAAAGTTCAAATTAACTCAAATACCCAGTTTGGTTTCCCATCAAGAAAAACAAGAACAGAGAGAATTGGCCGCAAAAAAGCCACATTAAAAACTTGGCTTGTTTAACAAAGTTAAAAACATAACCTTGTGGAGAAAAATAAACTTTACCTCAGCTTACACATTCTCAGCAGCCAAACAGGGTACGGCTTAAAAAAAACACGCTTTCCAAAGCAAATAAATAATCCATTTTCTACAAAAGAACCCTTTTCTTTTCTGGAACTTTTAAACCCAGAACAACACGAAACATGCCCAACCCCAACTTTCCTCAAATTCTTCTCAGCAACCAAACAGAGATTAGGAAAAAAAGAACTCACGTAAAAAACTCTGTAGTGTTCTGCAGTAAGCAAGGTCTGGCAGAAGCAGCGAAATCAAAGCTTTAAAGCAGACGAGGCACTAATTAAGAGGGGGTATAATTGGATTAGTAGGTGATTAAGAGTAATTTAAGAGTTGAATGAAACGGAAAATATATTTTTTTAGGCGGGTAGGCGAGAAGGAATTCGCGCAAATGGGAAGGGTAGCGAAGGAGAAGACAGGGAATCATTAATAGATTAGAGGGTATCCAAAGGAGCAGTTCTGTGCACTGTGCAGTAGACTCGTTAGGCTATCCTATCTTGAGGGTATTTAGGTCATTCTCCTCTCTTAGACGACTCTTCTTCGCTTCTTGCTGCTTTTGATAGAAAAAGTACGTGTACTGTTTACAGTACAGTCACTCGTATGTTAACAGTTGGTGCGAGAGTGTCTGCAGCCGTTAGTGCCGGACACAAATCATGTAACTAATGTTGGTCGGTCCCACTTAGGGGTTTTTTTTCTCTTTCTTTCTTGATTCAATAATAATAAATATTCTTTTTGACTAGTACGGTGGTCAATCCAAAACTGTTGCAGAGATCCGTTAACTAGGTGACTCACGAATTAATCCAGTATGACATGATGAGTCAACCCGGTATCAAATCAAAACCCAATTTAACCATGTTGCAAATTAGCGAAGAATTGAAGCATCTACACTTGAGCATAGGAATGCAAGAAAAGTTATGAACAGAAAAGATGAAGTCTGCTGCATTACTTATTGCAATCAATTTCATGGCAAGGAGAACTCCCAATGAAATCGAGGCGATGCATTAGTTCCTCAAAAACCAAATTGATTCTAAGCAGCTGCATGCGTTCTATGGCATCCATCAAGAAGCCACTTTTCCCTCTAGCCAACTATTTTCAAGCTTAGGCAGCAGTTCAGAAACCACTTTTTGTAGAGCGATGTGGTTTACTTGAATGTTCCTTCCATTTATGATCATTTTTGACAGAAACGTGATTTCCTCAGTGTTCAAATCTTTTACCAGTTCACTCCAGAATTCATCATCCTCATTGATGTCTGATGCTCTCATGAGTTCAGTTACTTTATCCAAGGTAGCCACATTACGACCAGCACCACAGCCCATGGCAGTTGCAGCACCTACCGCGTTTGCGATCGCCAATGTATGTACCAAGGGCATATTATGGATATAACCAAATGCAATAGCAGCTACAAAACTATCTCCACATCCAACGGTGTCAATGACATTCACCTGATCACATTTTAGAAAACTAATCAAAATCTTACTTTCCATTTTTCAGGACATGCAATGGAAATAAGAGTTACACTAACATGAAATATTGGACTATCCACTCAAGATATAGATTAAGATTTTACTTTCCACTTTTCAAGCTATATGGGTGTAGAAAAGCAAAACTCACATGGTTAAAGATGATTAGTATAAAAGAATGTTCACTACATGGCATGCTCTTGGTTTTAGCATCCTCTCAGGTTTTGACAGCTATAAGGATTCAGCAATGTCCAATTAATGAGGCAGTGCATGGCTTAAATTAACGATGAACACATTCAAATAAGATGTAATAAAAACATCCTAAAACTAAGGCATTCTATGGGAGAATAAGATGCAAGGTTTCAAGGATATACAATAAGATTGCAGCGTCAAACGACTCTGAAAATCAAAGAAATATCATACCTTGAATGCAGGTGCACAGGATATACTGGACATGGTGACTAGAATTGAGCCCCTTGAACCCATCTTAACAATCACCCATTTCGTGCGTATCCCGTTTTTAAGCAGTTCTTTCCCTGCTAGTATTGGGTTTCCTATGCCAGTCAATGACTCAGCCTGGCATATAATTAATGTAACTGAACTAAATCAGAACTGCAGCAAGTAAACTGCTTAAAGAATGCAAGCTCAAAGCACAGATGGAAGAGGAGTTAAGTGGTCTAAAGGCAAAGGCGTACAAAACTACCTGCAACAGTCATAAAAAGCTCCAAGATTAACCAAAAAGGAAAGAACTCAAGCGTATAGTGGTTAAGGAGAAATCTAAAACTGATATTCTAATTCGTGGCTAAAACACACAAAGGATGCTCTTAGGTTGGATGAGTTTTGAGCATTTTAATTAGTCATGCTGTGTATCCATGAACAAGCATTCCTGAGCCATGTACGATTTCAGTACTTATTGGTTCTATAGAAGTATGTAACAATCTGCAGTTGACATCATATCCAAAGAACAAGGCAACAGTTATAGATGAAAATCTTGCAGTAAGGTTCTATGTTAGCATATACATATAGACGCCAAACACTTCTAGGGAAGAATGGAAAGTGCTTAATAGAACTAGTTCATTTAACAGTCAGTTTGCACTATGAAAGTTCTTATTTTTTGAGAAATAATAATTTACATATTGACGTTAGTTTCATTGCATGATCCAGACTAGCTCATCCACAACTCTCCATACAACTTTTCAAATTTAGTTAAATGTTTTACATCAAATAGAGGATTCTAAAAATTTGTTTTACCAACCATTCCATGCATGCTCAAACTTTTCTATTATTTTGTAAGACTCTAGGTATACACATGTGCCAATATATGGGACATAAACAACCTCACAAGCAAATCTGATCTTATGCTGTTGTTGTTATTATTATTATTATTAATATTTTTACTTTGGATAATCTGAATTTTGGAATTGTTTTCAATAGTGGATTAGTTTTGACCTTGCGATAGGAGATTAAAGTGATTGTGTTTTGCTGAGAACTGAAGCTAATATTGAGACATTCAAATTAAGAAGATTCTTGGTCAAACCTCATCGGATGTTAGAAGAAGAACATCGCTCATCTTCAAGAAATGGCGAAGTGCTTGTCGTTCTTCAGGTGAACCAGTCATAAGACTCTTTCCACGGGGTCCGGGATCAAAGAAAATAGATGTCCCAACGTCAACGGCATAGTCTAGAGCTAACATTATCAGACCTGGGGAGAGCTCATCAAAGCCAAAACCATTGCAGAACAGGATCTTTGACTGTTTAATAGCCACCTTTACTTCTCCTGATAATTTACTCATCCAGCTAAAAGCAGGATCCTTAGAGAAATCTGCGCGACTGAAAACAACAAAAGCGACACAAAGATATCCTGTTGAGCACAAAAGGATGATAGCAATATATTCTTTTTTTGAATGAAAATAGCAATCTAATTATGCACAGCCAGGAAAGCTTTTACCTACCTACAAAATCCATGTCTTTGCGAAGGGTCAACAAGAACCCAGCACAAAAGGGTCTCATACGAGGCACTAGAACTATCAACAATATCATCATCTTCACTCATCCCAACCATGCTAATCCTCTCCTCGCGAAGCACATCTAGCAAAAACTTCCCATATATTTCGTCACCCACATGACCAATCGTTGCGCAATGAAGTCCCAATCTTGCAGCTGCTATAGCCATATTGCAGTTACCGCCAGCTTCCCAGTATTTCTACTTGCAAAAGAAATCACTTTTAAGAACAAACTACAACCAATATAGACAAATGGGTCACTAATGCAATTGCTTTCCCATGCCATTCTTAAGATAACGAGTTAAATGCTAATTTATTTTTCCAAAAGTAACATTAATCAACCCTAAACCAAATCAACAGAAAACATAAACAAATGGGTTACTTAATGAAAGACTCAAACTTTATTTCTTTTCCTTGTTGTTATTATTTGGATGCAAATCATATCCTCATATTAAATACTAACATCATTACCTCAACTTGCAAAAATCACATAAGAATCAATCAAAAAACAAATGAAAAGCTAATATAGATAAAAGGAACTAAACCTCATTCCTTTCAGCATATAATAATCAACATATATTCTGCAAAAACCATATTAATCAACAAGGAAACAAATTAAAAGCTACTAATACGATACTCAAACTTTATGTTTTCCAATGGAATTTATACTGCGCACTGACTGAATCCAAAAATTAAGTAATTAAAATTAGCTAAAAGAAGAGCAAACGGTATACCCTATCAGGTGGAGACTTGGACAGCTCTTGCATATAAGCAAAACGAGCCTCACGAGAACGAGGGGGCAATTTTGGAACATTAAGAACAATATCAACACACAGATTTCCCAGAGTGGCAACATCAATACTTTTTAGACCAACACTCCTTAATTTCCAGTCATGAATAGCAGCACCGTTACCGTTTGAAGGGACAAGCGAGGCCGAGCCATGACTGGGGACGGAAAGTTGGATTCCTTTGCAGGTGAAAACGGAGTGGTGGTGGTGATGGAGTCCTCCAGTTTTTGGAGGGGAAAAAGGGAGGATAAAATGTCTAGGGTGAAGAGGGGGAGAGAAGATCGGGTGAGAAGAGGGTGCATGGTAAGGGAGTGGAGATTCGAGGGTTACAGTGCAGTGATGCATTCAGGGGTGGAAGGAGATTGAGAGGAAAGAAGAAGAATGGAAGGAAATTGAGAGGAATGTGTTAATATTTAAGGATGTTTTTTGTTTTTTTGATCTACTTTTGTTGTTGTCGAGAGTGTTCAAGTGGAGACTGCAACCTTTTTTCGAAGTGTTGTTATCTAGGAATCTTTGGTTCTTTCCTTAATTTCCTTTCTCTTGCAAGGTTTCATTTTTAATATTTCGAATTCATTAATAAGGAGAAATTAGAGAAAAAATAGCTCCATTGATCCTTCATGTGCATGCATGATAGAAGCTTTATTGTTTTTAATTATATATTTTAATATTGTAAACACTAATATTTTTTTTTATTCCTTCGAGTATTCCAACACTTAAAAATAGGATTAATCTCTTCTAACCTCTTTAAAATTATTGTTATGATTATTTTTTAAAATGTTTTTTATTTAAAATATATTAAAATAATATATTTTTTATTTTTTAAAAATTATTTTTAATATCAGCATATTAATTTGAAGTAAAGAAAAAATATAAAAAACATTAAATTTTTTTAAAAATACTTTTAAAATATAAAAACAAACATGATTTTTATATTTTAGATTTTTTCCTCGTTAACTTAGATTTATTTTCATTCTATATATCATCTCGTATCTGAATAAAAAAGAGGCTGTAAGAAAAAGAAAATTCTGTGAATGCAGTAGTCAGTCATGGATGATTTGCTAGTAGGTTGGCCAAGAAGAATGTGAAGAAACGAAGAACAAAGCAGAAGTGGGGGATGCGATTACTGGATCCCAAATAACAAAATATATCCATTGAATTCCAATAGGTGAATTAGGTCATTTTGACAGTCAAGAAGTCTTGTAGTAATGGCATTGGAATCTCATGATTTAATTATTGTGGGCGAATTTTCATTTCTAAACCTATCCCAACTCACTATATTATATTGTAAATTGTAATTTGTAATTAAATGAAATACACTTGCCTCACAGGAAAGAACCCTGCGAATCTCTGGATAAAAAAAGGGGGAAGAAGAAGAATACATCGACTTTGAAGCGGACACACGCTAGATTCACATTCTAGTTTCCTCTCTCTGGATGAGAATACATACTGTTGAAAGGTGATTCTAAAGCAGCAAAGATCAAGTTGCAAATCCCCAAGAGATATTCCAAAACAATCCTGAGTTGCAATAATTAAGCTCAGCACCACAAATCAATCTCTTGTAAGCAAAGGTACACACACATGATATGCTCATCCTAATTGCAGAAAGACTACCAGTATGATGCCTTGAGCTACAAGTTTTTCCTTCAAAACCTATGTGGGTTTTTGCAATTTTGAAAAGGTTTTTCCTCCTATGATGACTTCGGTAAGAATTAATTGAGTTATGTGAACAAAAGTGTTTCAAATACTTATCTGAAACCTAAAAATGAAGTCACCTGGAAGTCACTGTAACAGCAGGATTCCCTTTTTGTGATCATTCAAGAATAAATGAAATCTTATATTAGTGCTATAACTTCAAGAAAAATTAAAATCAATGTCCATATGGTGGCTAGACTGGAAATGATGTCAGGAAAGACCAACACATCACACACTTGTCTTGTAGTTAAATAATCTCGAGAGAACAGAATCACTGGCTGAGATCTGGAGCAAATCGCTCTCAACTTTTCATATGCCCTAATCCTAAAATACATTAACTTATTCAAACAACGAAAACGACAAGAGATGTTAAAATTGGCATGCTATAGCAGCTAAGGAAATTGGAAAATCATGAACAAGTAGTCGATGGCTACAAGATCGTTGTCAAGGGAGGGGAGGAAAAATGTTCTTCTAGCAAAGTTTTTACAGATTAATCTCTGGGTGGAGAGTTTGTTCCTTTGCCAATTCCTCAAGTTTGCTGACAACATTTTTTGCTGTATCACCATATGCTTTGGAGATCACAGAATCAGGTGCTGAAATTACAACAGGGACACCTTCATCGGAACCTTTTCTAATGTCTACTTCCAATGGTATCTGAAAAATCATAATGTCAATGAAAGTTAATTGCTAGTTACAAATCAAGTAGAGCCATCAAAAGGTTGCGTTCATCATGTCCAAAGTAAATCAAAACATAAGACAGCTTGGAATGTGCCGAAGAGGCAACAAGAAGACTAAGACAAGAAGAATATCAGAATTCCTCATTTTCCAAAAATACTGAACCGAGGTCCAGCACCTCAAGGACAATTTAAGCTGTTCTTTTTTTTTTATTAAAAAAATTGGCATACCTCACCGATTAATTTGTAACCCATTGAAGCAGCTGCATTTCTAGTTCCTTCTTTCCCAAAAATGAATGAAGGCTCACCACAATGTGGGCATTTGAAGAAACTCATGTTCTCTACAAATCCCAAAATCTGTAAACGTCATTAGAATACTTATAAATAGATTATTTAAAGCAGGTTTTATTTCCTTTACTATAGAAGATGACAAACAATAGACTATAAATCCCATATCCCTCCATGGCAAGTAACAGATGCACTTGCTTTCAGTTTAGGGACAGCACATGCATGCAAGAGAAACATATCCATCCACCAACGGATGCTAGCATATTTCACATGCATATTGAGCCCGAAAACTTATAAATGCATTGTCTGTTGTAACCATTGTGATTTATAACCAAAAATCTCATGGCACCGATCATAATCAGCTTTTATGCACCATCCCATAATTCTCCATTATCTAAGCCAAATTACTGATTTTTTTCACTAGTTACTGAATGAAATGACATCTTCAGATTTTAGCAAAAGAAATGATCATACAGGAACATCAACTTTAGAGAACATATTAGCTCCTCGACGTGCATCCATCAAAGCAATATCTTGTGGAGTTGAAACAATCAATGCACCTGTACAAGCAGAATATATGTTACCGAATCAGAGTCACTTGTTGACAATAAAATAAGAAAAGCTTTCTTTTTTGGCCCCTACTTGGATATAGGGTGTTATATAACATGTGGAAAACAGGCTGAATGAATCAACAAAAGCACATGGAGATCATCACAATTTTTGCACTTAATTATCAAGGCAAAGGTTTTACTGCTTATGGAATAGTTGGAATGAAACCAATATATATCCACAACAATATAATGAGAAAAAAGCCAAATGAAATATTCAGCTAAATCATTTTCAATATAATGGTCACAGTGTCAGCATAATGGCAGTCATCAATTAGATAATTAAATCAGCACAACTACTTTAAAGAAACCTAAACTGGAAATGGAGAGCATTGCTTCTTTTTTCCCTTGGCTAATTGAAAAAAGCTTTGCTCACCAGAGAGCTGCAGATTTTGAGTCATGGTTAGTTGTGCATCGCCAGTGCCAGGGGGCATATCCACCACAAGAATGTCAAGATTTCCCCAATCAACTCCCCTAGTCATTTTGGCAAGAGCACTCATCACCTGAACTAAAAGAAAAGGGAAAACATCATCTTTACATTAATTAACAACAAATTGTTGAAATTTTGTTTAAGTTGTTCACAAGACCACTTAATGTAGATCGCATCCCATCTGAAAGATGAATTAACCTAATGAAGGAAATATATAACAGACTAACGTACCATGGGACCTCTCCATACAATAGGGGCATCCTTCTCAACAAGAAATCCCATTGACATGCATTTAACTCCATAGTTCTCAATTGGAATCATCTTTTTATCTGCAAGAGTGAGCGAAAAGGGAAGTTATGTTCCTCTCTTACATGTGTTTGGGTGTGATCTTGTATGACCTCAAGTTCCCACTAGATGTTAAATTCACACAACTTCTAGCCATGTTGAAGAATACTGAAGTAAAAGAAATTAAAAGAACAAGAACTCATTCTCTGACATTTGCATCTGCCATGCATGAAGAACGAGAGTGAGAGGGGTGAGGATCAAAGATGACTTACAGGATAAATTCACTTGCTCGTGTATTTCAGTATGTTTTCAAAATACACATTAAGCAAGGTACAAAGCACAATACATAATTCAATAGTGAAAATGAGAAATGAGAACGCTGAAGTATGAAATCGACTAAAGTTAGGAAACAACTTTAAAATAGCTCAGGAACAACTTCTTACCATCTCAAACCCCTTGCTATTACACTTACAAGATCAATTTATTGATATCCATATAAACTGCTACCATAAATTGACAACGTACCTTCTTGAACACATTAGAAAATTAAAGCATTACCTTCAGTAATATCTGGCTTCCTGTCAATCTTCATCATCATAGGAACAGATGGTCCATAAACATCAGCATCAAGCAGGCCCACCTTTAGCTGGCAATTCTTAGCAAGTGCAACTGCCAAATTAACTGCAGATCCAACAGTATGCTTAAATGAATCCAATCAATCAGCATTTAATCATATGTATAAAGACAAGGCATATAACACGGTAATCGCATTTAAATTCAAAGAAACCGATCTCTAGTCGCACAACTCACAATTTGAAGTTAGTTTCCACCTTCCACTACTCTTTAAAACATCGCATAAAAAGCAAATATTTCAAAATGAAAACTAATGAAGTAGTCATTTCACAAAAATTAGCACACAATCATTGACCCAGAAGTTGGAACATTATGTAACCACCAAATTGCCTCATCAGCTCAGCAAAACTGACAAAAAGAAAGGAAATTTCTCCTTCATGCTAACATTTATCACCTGCCCCAAATCCCAACACATATCTTCTCCATATTAGTCTGATAACACAAAAAAAAGACTCGTCTTTTTAACAAGAATCATGAAAAAAAAACTTGTTTAAAAGCTCCAAATGAAACAAACCCTTTCAACTCAAGTCCCCCGAGACTAGAAAGGAGGAAAAACATGAAAAAAGAGATGGAAACCAAAAACAAATACCAGCAGTGGTGGATTTTCCAACGCCACCTTTACCAGAAGCAACAGCAATAACATCCTTAACCCCTTCAAGCCGCAACTGTGATCTCTTAAACGTCCCTGAGTAGCCTCTAATACCTCCAAGCCTCTGAAATCCAAACCCACCTCATCATCATCATCTCCATCAAATTATGAAAACCAAAAAAGTAAGAAATCAAATCCAAAACACAAGACTTAAACTTACACATAAAGGTCCCAAGAATCCCTTCATCAATCCAACCTTGCTCAAGAGTGGAGATGAAGGAGAGAATATAAAGCTGGGCCAAGGGATTTACTTACCTGGACTGGGTAAATGGGCTATAAAAGGCCCGTGTTGTAGGTTGGTGGTTTGCTCAGGCCTAGGCCTGTGTTCTCCCGGCCCTTGTCCAATTAATACTAGTTTTTGAAAATGATGGGCCTTGAACGTGATATTATTCTGTTAATTGGTTTGGGTTTTTTAGAGAGGGGTGACATCGAAAGTTTCTTGTAAAAAGTAAAAACCTCTGTTACAAATATAAAAAAGCAAACTTGGTTGGACTCGAAAACTTTGGTGATTATTAATTCTAGAATTTAGTTTAAATTAGGTTTTATATTAAACAAGAAGAAAGTTAACTCTGTAAGTTAATTGATTAATTTACAATACCTAATAAAAATCTTAATTTATATATATATATATATATATATATATAATATCATTTTAAATTAATGGTTTTATAAAGTACAAATTTCAACTCGAATTACTTTTTAATTTTTTTTAAATAATATTATTTTAAATTAATTTGGATTAACTTGGTTAATCCTTGTAAGTGGTATTCAACCCTTTAATTAGATACTAGTTTAATAATTTAAAAATAATATTAAATTTATATATATTAAAAAAAAATCATGATTGAAGTATTAATGTGATGGAAATCATTGAATTTGAACAAATCGGCATTTGTAGCATCCTCTAATGATAGGTTTGCAATGTTAGAAGATTATGCTGATCTTCCGACCCATTTTTTAATCCTTAATGATTTGTCAAAATCGATTGTTGAAATCTGAAAGATTCTTCAAAACGGAAAAGAAACAGAGCTAATTAGAACTCTTTGAAATGTTCCATTGCTGCTTTCAACTATCCACTATGAAGATGGCTAGATGTAAGTCGTGGAGATCCATTTTCTGAACAAAAAAGAAAGCTGTGCGTTAGTAGTTGAGGTCCATTTTCTTTCTCTGCTTTGCACGATGATTTAGGCATTGAAGCATAAGATATTAATCATGATTATTTTTATATATAACAAGTAATTTATGCTTCGATATAAGTCCCATTCAACGCCGAGGGCCTGCCTTGAACAAGATGGTAATAAAAACAAGTTACAAGTATAACTTCATGAACATTTCGGTTAGAAAGTTTAGATCTTTCCTTTTATCCTATTGAATTCAGAACTTAACATTAAAATGTATGTAATTTATAAGTAATTTATGTTTAAGAATGTCTTTGATCTCACTAAATATGCAAAATCTAATGATATCTCTAAGCCTGGAACCATATAATTATCAAAGACACGGTCACTCATTTTTCTCAGTAATAATCAACCACCTTATAAATCTCCCTCTTATCTGTACTTTCTTTTCTCTTTTCTAATTTTATTCTCAAATTTGTAATCTTTTAATATGGCAGTGTTCTTCTATTCTCTTCCTCGATAAATTCCATCGTGTCCCTGGTACATTTTAATTATTCCTTCTCAGGTTTTCATTTTGTTGCCTATCATCGAAACGCTTGTTCTAAAGTGCAATTTAAAAAAAAGAAATCTGTGTTGTAGTTGCCTTGTACAGTGTATTTCTCATTGACCCTCTTGCTTTGCATGTATAATGTTTGGTTAGCCCGTTCTTAACCTGTCGGCATTTGTGTTTTCAACGTTGAAAAGGTGCAGATCATGCATGAAGAAATGTTAGTAAATTCATGATTATGAGAAATTCAGAAGTAATAATCTGTTGTTTTTAATTTCTGGGAAGGACTAAGTATAAAGGCAATCTCAAAAGTGAATCTGGTTGGGCTTCTTAGCATTAATCGGTTTGGTTTGCACATTTAATTTGATGTTTGTCATCATTATGGTGGTTGTTAGCTGATTCTAATATTATGTTGTGCAGTTGGGTTCGGTGGAGGATCTTTTTCTTTATGGTGATTAGTATTCTTCTTATTGGTTGTCGGTTGATTTTATTACTGCATTGGGCAACTGGCTAGGGCTAAATCTGTACTGTTTTTCTTTTGAATTCAGAGTCAGGTTTCCATCTCTTTGAAGGTTTTTGAAGAATTTGTTCCTACTGTCCATTTTTATGAGGGTTTTTCCCAGTTCACGATCCTTTTATTTGTGCCTTGTTTAACATTAAAACATGTGTAAAAGTGGACAGTAGAGTTGAGTATCCTTTTATTTCTAAGATATTTCTACTTTATTAATTTTTCAAAAGCATCGCTGCAGATTTATTTGTAATTTAGCTATTTCTGAGATTTAATTGTTTCTGGTTTCTGGGGGTTGTGGCAACTTGCTGCATTGAATTTAGACAATATGCATTTGGATGATTGGTGAATTCAGTATTTTGGTGAATAATAGCCTTTTTTTCTATTCAGTGAATTCAGAAATTCATGAAGTGTTAGCGTGTTTCCGGTGGAAATGGCTGCAACTGGCACTTCATTTATTGAAGTACAGAGGAATCTGCAGAGGTTAACAACAGTTCTACAATCTGCAGCTTGTGAATGGTTTTTGCTCTTTTGGCTGCTTATTGATGCTGTACTCTCGTATCTGCTAACAAAATTTGCAAGTTATTGCGGATTGCAAATACCTTGCATGTTTTGTTCCAGGCTCGATCATTTTCTGGGAAATGAAAAACCTGGATTTTATAAAAAATTAATTTGCAGCAACCATAGATCTGAAATATCATCCTTGATTTCTTGTCACATTCATGGGAAGCTTGCTGATGGCTACGGTATGTGTGAGGAATGCCTATTGTCATCCACTATGAAAAGCGTACCAAGCCCAGACATAAACAGGCTGTTGATGGGTAAGTTTGGGTTTGATATTGGTGCTCCTGGTTTCCAGAACTCACTGCAGAACAGGGAGCTTGTTTCTGGTTCTGTTGGTACGAGGATGTGCTCATGTTGCAAGAGATCAAGACAAACTTCCAACAGAATAGCCCAACTGAAATCACCTAGGAGTGGGATGACTAAGCCCAATATTCCTTTGCCCCGTCATCTGACCCACCGTGAAAATATAAGGAAAAAGAGAAAGAAATCTCCTGGGTCTGTAACATCTCACCGTCTTGTAAGGTGTGATTACAATCCCCGCTCTCATGTAGGATACGCTGAGCTCAAGTTCACTTTTGATTCTGATTCTGAATTTCCATTTTTTGATGATGATGAAGGCTGTAGTACTATTGGTAACAAAATGAAAGAGCTGAAGGAAGAGTCCCCAGTTCCACCCAAAACACTGACTGATGGTATAAGCTCAGAGAAGATGACGCATCATTCCTTGAGAAGCTTGGCTTCTGATGTTGATCTGAACCGGCAGCAAGCTGATCATGAAAACTGTCCTTCTGCACTACCTGAGCTTATTTCTTTAGATGATTGTCCTTCATCCAGTGTAATGGAGACTCCTCCTGGAGTGTCATCAGTGAGAAGTGAGCTCAAGTTTCCTTTCTTTCAGAACTACAATCTTTCTGCACTCTCTGATCTCATGTCACTCGTAGTTCCCTCATCATTTAGTGCTGTTGAAGGTCCTCTGGAAGCATCAGAAAGGAATTGTAAGTTCTCCATATCTTTCTACTCATCTTTTCTGTGTGCTTGTGTGAGGATAACTGTTTTATAAGCAACTTATTTCCATCCTGGAATTGTTTCTAGCAGCAGACTACACTGGAACAGGTGACGGGCGATATATATCCATCAACAAGCACAAGGAAATTTCCAAATTAACTACGTCAATCAGAAGAGGTGATCGGGTTGCTACTGCAGTACCTTCCATAAATTCATGTAATGTGGATCTGATTGACGTGTGGAAGCCTGCTGCCAATAGCGAGGAAGGAGAAGCACGCACTTTTATGGCAGAAAAAGGGACTGCGAATGAACATGAAAGAGTAGATGAAAATTTGGAGTTGCCAACAGAAAATGTTTTCGCTGAAGTGCCTGATTTATCATTGAATAATAAAATCAATGGGGTGGAAGGTCGTGGGGATGAATTGGAGATGAATGATGCTTTGGGGTCTAATGGAGTTCAGACGCTCCAGACTGAAAGAGCTGAATCATCTGGTCTTGAATCTCTCGATGGAAGCTTTGTCAGTGACATTGAAGGTGAAAGTGTTGTTGATCGGTTAAAGCGACAAGTGGAGCATGATAAAAGACGCATAAGCGATTTGTATGAGGAATTAGAAGAAGAAAGAAGTGCTTCTGTGATTGCTGCAAATCAGGCAATGGCCATGATCAATAGGCTGCAAGAGGAGAAGGCAGCACTTCATATGGAGGCCCTGCAGTACCTAAGAATGATGGAAGAGCAAGCAGAGCATGACGTAGAGGCTCTTGAGAAAGCTAATGATCTTCTGGCTGAGAGGGAGAAACAAATACAGGACTTGGAAGCAGAGATAGATTTTTTACAATTAAACACCCCCGATGAACCAGTGGCGGAGACAATACATGTGAAAAGTTACGATCTGAAGGAGAAAAATATGAGTTTAGAGAATACTTCCAAAGGCGATGATGATACCAATGTTCCTTGTAGCTCATCGTTTAGGGAGGTCTTGAATGACAGTGAAAAACCTGCTACTGTCAAATCTTTGTTGTCAGAATATGATGATGAACAGTTGCTCATTTCACAACGTTTGAAGGGTTTGGAGAGGAAACTTCATCAATTTGCATCTCATGGAGCTTCACAAGTCGTGTCTAATGGTGATTATTCCGAGGAAGCTCATGGAGCTCTCGACGAGGGAGAATCTCTTGACTATGAGGGGAGCAGAACAAATGATCAGACAAAGGAGGATAGTTTGTCAACGCAAAAGGATTCACCTGTATCTAATGGAAGCCTCCCTGCCCATGAAACGTCCAGCGCTTTAATTGCCAAAGATCAAGATTTTTGTAACGAAAGTAATCATCCAGTTTTCAATGGACCAAAACCCTCCGAGCAACATAACGAGATTGATTTGGTTGTTCTTGAAAAGGAGATATCAGACCTTAATGGGACATTGGAAGCACTTGAATTTGATAAGAATTTTCTGGAGCATGCTTTCAATTCTCTTCAATCTGGAAAAGAGGGACTGCAGTTTGTTCAAGAAATAGCTCATCATCTGCAAAAATCGCGGAAAATGGGGATGAGAAATAGTGACCAATCTGTTCCTTGAGTTTCTATTCTTCGTTATGAGGTTAGTATATCCATTGTAATATTTCCTTTTGTTTCCATGCGTGCATGTTATTGTTCTAACTGCTACTACAATTGCTAGCTGAAACATGATAACCTAGAAAAGCCAGTTCCAAATAGAAACATACATATATTTGCGAGCATGCACGCACCTCTGTCGCTCTGCACCCCCGCGCACACACTGAGTGAGAGAGAGAACACTTTCTTGTGCATTTGATCTCATATCAAGCCCCCTCATAGAAGCAATTTCGATTCTTCAGTAGATCAAGATGACTGATGAGAACTCACATTAATAAAGCCTTTTTTCTACGCACAGAAGATGAACTGGAATGGTAAGCATAACGGTTCTTGTAAACATTCTGCACAAGTATGATACTGTTCCGTGTCTTGATTAACAAGGCGAGAATCCATGGATTGCTTCAGGACAACCCTGAAGTGCTTATTCAGAAATTAGTAACGCTACAGTCTACATCTTTACGGGCATAGGGAGTTTTATTATCAGCCTTCGATAATTTTAAAACTCTCCCCTTGGCATGGAAGATGGTCTTACTACTAACCCTTGCCAAATCTATTTATTATGTTAAAGCTTGCTGTGGTGGAGAATCTGAACCATGTGGTACAGAATATTGCTTTGAAATGGTTTTTTTTTACTAACAATAATTAGGTCCTTTCGATCTCTCATTATAATTATGATTTTGGAATCATATGTCTGGGCCACTACTAACTTCACGTGGAAAGTTCTTTTGCAATTTGCAATAGTCTCTGTCTGATCATGCCTCGAAACTGCTCAAAATTAACTCCCAGTTATTGGGAATGGCGTGCTTAAGGCATAATTAATTAAGATATCAACTTTATTACAGCATAATACATGTGCTTAGAGAGGAAAATGAAAACTCGATTTATTCATGATCATGGCTACCGATTTTGTTTGATAATTTTCGTGATGTCCCTCCAAAAAGGTGGACTAATAATATGTGTGCTATATCTTAGCCAATCTGAGGAACTCGAGTCACAACCCCTTGTTCATTGACCCAAACCCAAACCCTGTTGCACCTAAAATCCTTGGTCACTGGAGTTCCTTCTCGCAAGACAATTGCATCAACATTTCTGTTCTCTCTCTCAATGGTAGCCGCCGCCGCCTCCCCATATGCCCTAACCAGCTCTGGCCACGAACTCTTAATTACCTGAAAGTTTCCATCATAATGATATTTGCTATCACAGTGTATAACACTTCAAACTCAGAGAGGAAAACAAAAGGGCGTGCATAATTTCCTTAGCCTTACCTGGACACCGAGACGCCATTGCTCACCCTTCGCCCGGCTGCTGAGCGTGTTGAGAATTGAGTGAGTTGTTGCCCCCTTGATACAATAGCTAGCTAGCTAGGTTGCTTTTCAAAGCAAGATCTGAGCCGGTATCTTTGAATGTTGGCATACTGACTTGGCCCTATTAATGCTCCAATATTTAATACATTAAAAAAAGGCTATGTATACAGTTTTTGTATGACTTTGATACATTTATTTTGAAAAAGATCTTTTATATTTGTTTTTTTCTATTTGCTTTTGCATTTTTGGTCGTTGCAGACGTGTTCAGTTTTGTACTGTTTAAATTGAGACACCATTACAGGCGGAGGTGTTCTCCTTTGCAATCTTGCTAGGCCCATAATCTCTACAGGTGTTATGCTTTTTTTGGATAATCATCGAGATCTACAGGTGTTATTATATGCTAATTGCATGGCATTTTGTCTTCAAGCTATTCCTCCATTATTTATAAGCTACGCTGAATGTGTTGGCAGCGTGGGATGGCCCAAACCCTCGGCAAGTGTAAGCAGAAAGGTCAGGTGATATTGATAAAATTAATATATAAAAGGCTAATCATTCAAATAATAGAAGACGGACGTAGGCTTTAAAAAGTTATCTCTTGTAATCAGTAAAAGTTTAAGCTGCTAATTAAATAGAGATTTTAAAATAGTTTTCGATGCTTTAATCACGCAAACTACTATGCAAAGACTTCCAAGCATACTCAATTAATTAACCATGGAGAAAGAACAGCATATTTATATGATCATGTATATTATATTGGCAAAGTTTTCACGCTCTAGTGTGCATAAACACACCAAAATTTGCATAGCTAAATGATAAATGATGAGAAATATATATAAATTGTCTCGAATTTATTTCTAAACAGAAAGTTTCCGGAGTACTGCTTTATGTGGTTTATATACCGGTGCAAAAGTCATCTGCCATCTTTCCTTTCTCTTGCGGTGCGATGGGAAGGGGAGGAAATGGAACTGGATATATAGGCGAGAGGCAGGGAGAGTATTCTAATTTGAGACTGACATGGGACACTATCTTTATTATTTTTTAATTTAATTATTTTTATTTTTATTGTATTACTTTTTTGTTAGATAAAATCCTAGTTAATGTAGGCATATTAATGAAAAAAAATTTGTGTGAGACTAGTTTTATTAGAATCCTTGTTTGATTGGTTAGTTAGAATCTTTATTAGATTATAATAGTTAGAGGATTATTCTCCTTATAGTCACTGTATTTAAAATAATAAGCATATTGAAGAGTGTGTTGATAAGAGTGATTTATCAATAAAGCTTAGAAGGTTCATCCAAATACATGTGTGTTATACTTTCAATAATTGATATCAGTGTTAATTAATTACAAGAGAAAAAAGCAGCAGCCTTTTTCTCTGTTTGTCAATAAAAAACACAACAACATTTTTAGCAATCATAAGTGAACTAGAAGCCTTTTTTCCTCCCTTGAACACAAAGTTATAGTAGCAATAAAACGTCCAAAGTAGCAGCTTTGATTTGTTATTTAAACCAGCAATGTTTATCCTTCGTGTAGCATCAAAATGTGCAGCAGTACTCATATCAGTAATGTTCAACAGTCCTCCCAGTAGTAGCCTCACAACGTTTCAAGCAACAAGAATTAAAAAATATATTTTTTTTTCTTGGCTTCCGATAATTTTGTTCAACTACCCATTCCTTACTTTGATGGTCATTATGATCATTTGAGCATATCAATGGAGAATTTTTTAAGATCAAAGGAGTATTGACAAATTATTTCTCAATGAATAATTGAAATACCATACGGATCAGCAATATCGAATGTGAAAAGAATGGAGATAGAAGTGCAATGATTGAAAGATTTCAATGCAAAGAATTATCTTTTCCAATCAATCGACCACTAAATCTTAGAAACCATTCTTTGTAAGGAAACCTCCAAAAATATTTGAGATTCAAAGAGAAATAAGTACCAAATAACAATGGGAGCAAAGAGGCAGCAATTTCAAGCACTTTGAATAAAATTTAAATTGCTTATGATGAATATGGAAGAGTCAGTCATGGACTATTTTTCATGAACAATGGCAATCATTAACATGGTATGGACAAATCTATTTTAATAGGAATGGTGGTGAGAATTTTAATTTTACAGAAATGATAAAGGAAGTATCTTTATTGATGGCTTGTCA
>Ga0325411_1002454_pt1 | contig 21023 bp, 7 predicted proteins | sample PopdelMetagenome_13_FD_206181 | JGI IMG/M metagenome (GOLD analysis project Ga0325411, IMG submission 206181) | Populus deltoides microbial communities from Bellville, Georgia, United States - Xylem-PdIQD-R4 | ecosystem: Host-associated > Plants > Phyllosphere > Stem > Wood/Secondary xylem...
TTTTTTTATTTTAAAAATATTTTTAAATTAATTTTCTTGACATGAGTTAGTATATGCATTTCAAATTGATTTCTCTATATATAACACATGTCTATATAATATATAATATCAAGCATTTGTAAGTAATTTTACCTCTCATTTAAAATGTTTTGGACCGAGAAAAAAAAACCTTTAGGCAAAGAATTCTTATGCATGTATGTATGTTCTACATGCATGATCAGCTTTCGAATACTTCACTTCCCACAAGGAAGAGTAGCGTACGTGTGTGTGTGTACCGTGCTTCTTAAGTAAAGCTGACAGAGAAAATATTATAGGATCATAGATTAACTTAGGACATGAAGCTGACAAAGTACAAGAAAAACATATCCATCAAAGGAATCTAAGATCACTAGAAGTAAAGAACAAATTAGGGTTTAACCTCGAGAAGATTCATGACATGTGGAGGCTATATACGTGCATGCATTGCTAGAATTTAATTACTTTTAGGAACCTGATTCAATAGCTGACTCTTGCTTAATCAAGAAATTAATATAAAGGGATTAAAAGAAACAGATTATTTTAGCCTCAGTTATGCTTGTCCGACTCATGAGTGTCAACTTTTGCAAGTATAAAGGAAGTATTTAGGAATTTAAATTTTCAAAATTTCGGAAAGAGATTATATATATTGAAGCGAACCCCATGTGCAGATATTCTTGCTATTATATAAGATTCGAATCGCGGCTGGTTCTATGCTTAAAAGGGATTTGCTTTGCACAAAGTTGATACCACTTGATATATACATTTGCTCACTTTTTTTTCCTCTTTGAAAATTAAATTTTCTTTATTTAATTCACGGAATCCTTGAGAATTGAATGTGAAAAAGTTTAAGTTACATATATTTACTCTATGCAGATCGAATTAATCGTATTGTTTGCCAATAATCGTTTTAATTTAACGACATGTTTACTTTTGTCTTTAAGAGGTCTAGGAAATAACAAAAAAAAAAATAACAATCATGTTGTTTTGATGAACCAAATTATCCAATCACTATTACATTGTTAGAGAATAATATAAATCATATTTTGAAACTTTACCTAACAGCTTGAGTTATTGGGTGAGAGATTTTTTGACATGGTATCAGTCTTGATGACCAAGTAGTCACGAGTTCAAATCTTACCATCCTCATTTATTTGATAAAAATTAACCATAAGATAGTATGGACTTGTGCAAGTTTCAAATTCAAAGAGTTTTCACTTAAAGAGGTGTGTTAGAAAATAATGTAAATCATATCTTAGAACTCACCTAACATCTTAAACTATTGGATTGAATTGATTATTTAACATGTGTTTGGTTAATATCTAATAACAAAAAAAAATATAAATATAAAATAAATAAAAAACAATTGAAAAAAACAAATATATATATTATTTTCATAGAGTAACGATATCTTTGCGGACAAGAAGTTTGACGTGCCGATCTACTAAACTGTTTTGGCTTGCATAGATCAAGTTTGTATAAGAAGTTTTTCTCTCTTAAATCTGGGTGATAGTGATTGCAATTTGATCCTTCATTTTATTAAATGTTACATTTGTTCCATCTGGTTTGAATGCAGTTGCATTTCAATACAGTACATATCAGTTAGTGTAGAGCTGACCTGACTGCCGACTGCTTCAAAATAAAAAATAAATCTATCATCGATATCGAAGGCATCAAAAACCAAATTTCTGCATGATACCCTCTCTGGAAAATCCACTGTCTTCTGATATTATTAACAGTTTAAGATTATGCAATCTTATCTTAACATTTTCATTATTTCAAATTTATATCATGTAAAACTTATATAGATAATCAAAGGCATGATTCTAACTATAATTATTATAATTTTTTTAACGATATAATTATTTGTAAATTTTATTTTCATAAAACAAAAATACTTATTCATTCTTATAGTTCCTTATGTAAACTATTAACATATTAATTGGTATATTCTCCTGTTTTAACTGGTAAATTTATAGAATAAAAGTTGTAAATAGACATGCTTGACTCTTGGAGTAATTAATGTTAAATAACCTATCAAAATTTAAAGGGATTCATTTATTGTAAATGGTGAAGTAAGTGAGTTGATTTGTCTAAAAATAATGAAATTAATGTGAAAAAAATAAAAATATTTGGATTTTTTTATTGTTTATTCCACTTTTATTTTAATTATATTATATTGTTAATTACTACTTAACGGAATTATTAATATGTAATTAATTAAAATGTTTTACTTATAAAATTAACCCGGTGAATTTCCTTTTTTTTATCGGAACTAGTAAAGGCTCCCATGATTTTCACCGCATTTTGAGTCTGCAAATATAAACCACCGATATTCCTGCAGGTAGTTTACCTTCCAAGAAATTGCTACGTAATTTTCTTGAATATATGCAATATATCCATTTCCTTTAATATATAGACAAACTGAAGACAGGACATACAAAGATAATAAAAAAAACATTGATGCCTTTGGTTCTTGACATAATATGTTCAAAAGAAATTGTGGCTACTGCTTTGCTCATCATCTTCTTCATTTGAAGAGATATCAGTTATACTGCTAGAGTTCGAAGATGACGATGAAGAAGATGAAACTGAATAAAAAACAACCTCATCTCTCGCCGTAAAATCAAAAAATCTTCGATGAGTTCGCCTAGCATTGTTATTTGTACAAGTTTCAATTATCCCATTTCTTGTTCCGCCTTTGTTTTTCAGGAATACTCGGCATACGACCCATTTATCCAGTTGATAAGAAGAATTCTGCAGAGAACATCAGAGTTAATGTTATTCAGTAAAAACAACTCTTTTTTACACTTCAACTCTTTTCATCCTTTAACTTTGCAGATTAATGCGCTTTCACTTGTATTTTTAATAACTGTTTTGTAACCAGGATACCATTGACTCAATTGTAGACAGGTCTTTGGATAATTAAAACACCCCGACTATTATCAAAAAAAAGAAAAATCAGTAAAAACGAAGAAAAGTGATCGACATTTTTAACTCAGAAACTATAAAATATGCTCAGAAACTATAAAATATGAATTTTTTTTGTTGGCCTGAGCAGCAAAACCTATTAATGCAGACAGTACTGTTGCATAAAATATGTAACAATTAATAACTTGCCTGGGCTGAATTCTCTGTCTGTGGAAAATTGCAATCTGGAGTTTCTTCTCCTACATTAACAAGGCGGTATTCATGCATGACCCAATCAGTTCTAGACCCATGTGTCGCCTTCCCTCTATAAAAAACAAGAGTCTTCTTCATCCCCACAACATGGTTATTCTTCCAGCTTGAAGAAATAATTTGTTTGTCTAAGCCAGTTGCTTTCCAATAACCTGAAGCACTACTCCTATTGACTCTATTTCCATTTGGATACTTGGTCTCCTTGTTGCTGAAGAAGTATCTTTCTTGCTCCGTATCACCTATAACACATGCATGATTACTTCTTCTAACTTTCAATGCAGGGAGACGTTTTACAGGCAAAATATTGAAGAATATTATAACATTAGACTAACCTGGCAACTCCCAGGGATCATACTTGCAGACATTGACCTCGTGAATGACTGAAGCAGGCAATGGCCATGAAAGGATTTTGCGTTTAAGGTACTGAAAGACAAGCTCTTCATCAGTTGGTTGGAAACGAAAACCAGGAGGCAATCTGATCATTCCATCTCTAACAAGGTTGCGCTTTTCCATACTGAATACTCTCTTGAAAGGAAATTGGCCTTTGGCAGCTCAAATAAGGTAATGTGTAAGCGACCAAAGGCAGCTATTTGCAGCGCACAGAGAGAAAGTCGAGTTGGGTGGGTTGTAGGAGCTAAGAGAGCGCTCTTTATAGTAATTGTGGTGTTGATGGCATGTGTAAAGGCAGCAATATTTTTACTGGAGACTCCACAACAAGGAAATATGTTAATTTGACAAAAGTTACTTAGCAATTGATTAAAAAAATGAATTATTTACCACTTCATGATTGACATCTGTTGAAAATATTAGCTATTGCTAATTATACTCTTAATCTGTTTAAAGACTTAACAATATTACCTTGATTAGTCAAATATTAATCAAGTTTAACTTTAAAATTAAGAATAAATACAGGGTTTTTTCTCTGAAAGAAAAAAAGATTTATAAGACCTTGACAGCTATAGAATGCCCACTCTAAATGTTTGCAACCATAAATTACTTCTTCTATCTCTTTTTTCCTCTGTTAAAAAAATAAATAAATAAATTGGAGGTTCATTCGGTGTTAAGTTACACGATGATTACCTCATTAATTTGATCTGAAAAAACCCAAAGTATTAGAAGTCGTAAATTTAACCACTAAATTGCGTTTACTTCTCGTGCTTTTACTGAAATATGAAGCATCCAACGTGCTTAATTAGGTCACAAATGTTAAAGACGTGCAAGTAAACAAAAACCCTTTTGTCAATGGACATTAATAGGGTTGAATTTAACTGAGGAACAAAGGATATATAGGATGCTATCTGAAAGGTCGGTGCTTTTTCATAATTATATTCGCAAGGTTTTTCAAGTTTGGGATATAGACCCGAACCTCGTAAGAATGAAGTCATATGATGTCATCCTTACTTATTCTATTTACGAAAGTGAAAAAATAAATAAATAATTATATTAGTGAAAAAAGAATCTGCTTCTTGCTTTGCATGTGCATCTCTACTTGAAAGTCAACAATTTTCCTAGAAGCTCTCAGCGTTGTGTCGTCCCTGATGTTAACGTTATATATGAATGCAGCAAGATTTCTTCAAGGATAAAGATTTTAAATTAATTAATCAAGAGAAGATTAAGATCAAATTAACTAGAAGATTTAGTTTTGATTGATATACAAAATGATATTCTTGATCTCATCTTAAATGTTATTTCATGGGAATAATTAGTGAAATCATATAATTAAGCTATTAATTTATATAATTAACAGTCCCTTAATTTCTTACCCTCTTCCCCCCACCCACCCCCAAAAACAAAGTCGGTCTAGGTGATAATTAGGGTCTTATTCTTTGACGGGATGTTTTTTGAACTGAGAAAATTCCATGGACTAAATAATTTCCTTTCCTGCCATTGCACTCTTATAGATATATACCACGCCAAGGTAGAATGATCATATATACAAGTGACTTGCAAAGTTACAAGATGATTTCTTACCCGTAATTCCTTTTCTTATATTGCTTCTACTTTTCTTCCACCTCCAAGTCCTTTTTTCCTAGCTCTGGACTTTGAATTTAAAGCATTTTTTTTTCAAAAAAATTATGTATAAACAAATTAAAGAACTTCAATAGTGGTAAAGAGCCTCAAGTCTTCATCACTTTCCAGACTAGTGGATAAATTTAGTTTATGCACAAACGTTCTAGCCATCATCAATTCTTATTATAAACATGTCTACCTTGAGGTGTTTTAAAGAGCCCAAATGAGTTTTTTAAGTGTGTAATATATTGCTAAATTTATAGAGAATTACTTGGTTTTTTTTGGAATGAAACTATAGAAAAGACAAGAATTGAAACAAACACATAGCGTTCCTCTTCCCAATTTTGCAAGAGAATTAAATGTCTTCGAGTTTTTGAAATATTTTAATGAGATATATTTGAAGGGAAAAAAAAACCCATAAAAAGTCATGCTTTTATAAGATTAAAGCAAAAGCCTTGAAAAGGATAAAAAGTCAAAGAAGGTGACCATTTCTTAAGTAGGACATGAGGATTGGTACTTTTCTTCATTGCGAAGATGTTGCTTTTCTCTGTCTATGAAATCTTGATTGGGAATTTGAGATCCTCCGCCAGTAAAAGCAGCTACTTTGTGTACATGGTTGATAGCCATTGCTTGAGACTACAGCAACAAAAGATATACATTTTTGTGACCTTTAGAGCCTGCAATTCTTTCATACGAATACTATTTATATCGTTAAATATTGCCTTTTAGTCTTTCCAGTACAAGCAATTTCTTTTCATGATTGTTTTTATTAAACATAGTGTATAATATCAAATTCCAAGGACTGTAATTTAATTGATCAGGTTCTAGATTTGCTTTTAAAAATCATTAATTCGAGTTTTATAAACTTCAGGGTTACTAAAGATTTACATTATTGTTAACTTCAAGGCCCATAAGACTAGTCGAGATACATGCAAGCTGAATCGAACATCTACATTAATAAAAAAAATATAAAAAACATCATAAGAATAAAACAACCACATAATTCAATGATTCTATGTGATTAAAAGAAGAAATTTCACTATGATCAAATTCAATACAACATTGACATTCTAGAAAAATAGGCCCAAAAATAGACCCAAGCTAGCATGTATTTATAAGGAATGTCTTAGACCTAATAGATAGAGGATGATTAGTCACAACCCTAATCCTACAAGATTTTCAATTGCCAAAACCAACCTAAGCCTGTAAGGTTTCCATTAGAAGTGACTTTGTCAAAGTATCAATCTTTTTCACAATAATGCTATCCAAAACAATAACATCTCAGAAAAAATGGTAACTAATTACATCAATGCGCTTTGTCCTTTCATGGCGCATGCGATCTCTTACAAGATGTATGGAATTTAGATTATCATAATTAAAGCACGATAATTAATGATAATCATATTAATTTTGATTAGAACTGAGTTCACCAATCATGTCTCTTAATTAGCCAAATAACCTATTTGGTTGTTTTAGTAATTATCAAGTATCCTACGTCTACAGATCATATATAAAGATCATACTCAAGTTTTTCTCATGTTATTATATGTTGGAAATTTGGGACCCCAATTAATTGGATTGTGGGTTAAATTGAGTGAGAGTCATTAGATTGGGGATTCGATTGGAAAATTGTTTGTTGATATGACCTAATTGAGCATTAATGGGGTCGGAGTTGGTGGTGTGGTTGTCCCTTTTCCTCAGCTAGTTAATTTCAAACCATAATTTCTTTGACGATGATGACTAGAGAAGAAAAGACGAACCCCATTGCATAAAACAACCATTAGATCGAAAGGCATGATCACTTCTTTTTACTATTATTTTGATCAGAATGTTGACAATCATACATATAATTAACCTCTCTCTATCAGGCGTCAATTAGTGGTTATTTGATGGTTTTTTTTATTAAAAAAAAAAAAAGGTGATGCTTAATGCATAAGAAAGTTTGTTTATGCTAGCACATGATCATGGACCTCGGAGCACACTTTTCGTTCCATGAATGTGCGAGTCCACTTTATCTAAATTTATTTAAAAAATTAAAATGAAATTATTTCAATAAAAAAATAATTAATAGATTAAATATCAGGTTTTGACCATGTCAGGGTTTTTAATTGGATTTATAGATTAATTTTAATTTTTTACTGGATCAATTTGAATTTTGGACCAGATTAGCCAATGTCATTCCGAGATCATTTGAATAATTTTAATTTTTTTATATATTTTGGATCGTTTTGATATGCTGATCACAAAAATAATTTTAAAAAATAAAAATAAAAACATCTTTATAATGTATTTTAACATAAAAAATACTTTAAAGAATACACACTCACAGTCTCAAACAAGAGTTTCTCACAAAAAGTTGACATGAATTATGGGTTGAATCTCTAAGATTAAACTAGATATTTTTTAATTGATTTTTCTTGGATCCGGGTTAGGCCCTGGAGTCTCGGGTTGAACTGCTTTTGTTTGGGTTGTAAATGTAGAAAATGAGAATTGCTAAAGTATTTTGGCAGCCCATTGAATATAAGCCCAAGAAGCATTTACTAACCGCTTTCCTACTATTTCTTTTGGTTCCGAAGAGAAGCTCTGGCTTAGGGTTTTGGAGGAAGCGGTCGTCAAACAAAAGCAGGGTTTTAGGCTATTTACCCAGATAGAAAAATCAAAGAAACTAAAACAATGGATCCTTCATCAGTTAACTCAGCTGAATTGGAACGATTCCTTAATGTAAGTATAGAATCCCTCTTTCCCCTTTCACAAATTCCCACCTTTTATTTTCTTGAGCTTGATTTTTTGAATGATTTACACTTGTGGTTTTTATTTTCTTGGTAAGAATATGATTTAGTCCTTGATTCGTTAAAGGCCTCAACTTTTTGGTCATTACTACCACTTCATTGTTTTGTTGTCTGGTTAACGTAATTTTTATCTTAATCTTTGTACTGTATTGAGTTGTTATTGCAAAAAAACTCAAGCTTGATCGGATAACTGATTTGGTTGGATAATTTGAATAATGGGGTTAGTGGAAAATTTTGTGTGTGGGATTTTTTGCTGATAAGACGAGTAAACTCAATTTTTGTATGTACAGTTTCGGTATATTATTGGTGTGGATAATATTCTTGATGAATTTCCTCTTATAGTACTGTGTTGTTGGTTCTTGTTTCTTTCTGAGAGAAGGTTCTGGTGCGGTTTTATGTTATCACACTAAATTATAAACGATTTGATTTGCTTCGTTAAGAATTCAGAACTGTCATTTGGTATCATGGGCTTAATTGTATGGGTAATTGTGCTATTTTATGAGTAACTATGATGTGATAAATTTGAGATTGCATGTTTGCTTAGAACGGAGAGTTAACAGGGAGACTAGTAGAGGGGAGTGTTGTTTTTTTTGGTAATTCGAGTATCTTAAGGAATACAAATGTTGGGGGGCGTTATTTTGTAATTTAAGTCTCTTAAGGTAGTGTGGGATGGTTGCTGTCATCACCTTGCTGGATCTTTGATATTTTACAATGATGTATGTGATTCTGATTTTGGAATGATTTTTTTGGTTTTGCAGCAAGAGAAGGAAAGAGCTATGGTTAATGAGATGGTGGCAAAGCTTACAAGTGCATGCTGGGACAAATGCATCACAAGTTCACCGGGGAGCAAGTTCAGCTCAAGTGAATCATCTTGCCTTTCTAACTGTGCTCAGCGTTATATGGACATGAGTCTTATCATTATGAAACGCTTCCAGTCCATGAACTAATTTCATGAAGAATTGGCCTACTGTATTGGTTTGCAAGTTGCAACTGCGCTCTAGCTACAATCATTAGTGGATTACAGTAGCTGAAATGCCTTGCATTTTTGGAACTAAATCTCATATTTCTCTCTTGATTATCTTTACATCAACTTCTGTATTTTAAACACCATGGAATTATTATCCTCCCATCATTTGATGTTGCTTAAATGATGTCTTGTTGCTTTCAGAACGCTTTCTTTTTGGTCTTAAACTTGTGCAGTTGCGAGTAGTGGGGTGTTGTAATTAGCTCAAGTTGCAGGAAGCAAATACATTTAATTACACCGGTATTTCCTAGTGTTCACAAGCCAGCCTGAGTGGAACCACAGAAGGGGAGGTAAAAGCAGCTGGTGGTGCTTGTTGAAGGCTACCACTCATTGCTGTTTAGGTGGATGGTAAATTCGTGGCATTTGCTTAATGGCATAATTCTGACTGCCATGGTGAAAGTGTGCAACTTTTCTCCTCATTTCTATTTTCAAAAGTTTAGTTAGTCTCAAGCCTTCTTAGTCATTGTTAGAATTAAAATCCTTAACTTCCATTGAAGTAAGCTTCAGTTTCAAAAACTGATCTCTAACTTTACGGGAGATAACCCTTTTCTCTTTCTGAACTGCTACTCTCTCAAAGAAGGCGCATAGTAACTCCTTGACTATTGCTAGATTTCTAGCTGTGGAACCTCAAAGGTTAATGCAACTGAAGGTATGTGAATTAACACTCTTCACAAGAACCAGTGAATTGAACAAGCATACCTTCGCCTTTTGGTTTCAACGTTAACGAGTGTTAGGGCAGTGGGTATAGGAAGAAGGTTTTGAAGTGTGAAAGATCACTAGTGTTTACTGGAAGGTTAAAATAATATTCTTTTAAGATACATCAAAACTTATTAACAACAAAGGTTTCTCAAGAATTTCTATTTTGTTTCATATGAACTTAAACAACTATAAGGTACCTTCCTCGTACCAAGAATGATGTGCTTTTATAAGATCTAAGAAATTGCTTTGAGCTTGTACGTGATCAAGACAAGTATCATCTCCATCAAATACAATTCATGTGGCCAAGAATTAAAATTGCTGCGACTTTTGAAAGTTGTTATACCATGTTCTTACGAATCGGTCGATATCTGGCAAAACATTAAAATTAGGAATCACTTCTACTCATGCACAGGCAAAGGTGCCCACCAAAAAAGTATGACACAATTACAACAACTAAAACCGCAAACCCATTGAAACAGATCATTATAAACAAGGAAGAAAGTACGGTGGGGGGGGGGGGGTAATGGCCAGCCAATACAATAGAAACACATCATTCTTTTTTCTTTTTTTGTTTCGTATAATCAATCTTCTTTTCATTTTACAACCTAGTATGCCTCTTAGACTGTTGGGCATCTGATGTCAAGTTGTCACCACTGCCACTAGCCATCCGCTTTGATTCCCCTGTTCCAGCTGCTAAAGCAAGAACATCAGGTGATATATCCCAGCTGCCACTTTTTCTACCCAAACTTGATCGTCTGGAATGCATGACGCTGCGCCCTTCCATACCCTGAGGGGGGAGGATCCTGCTTAAATCTGGAGAGACATCAGGCAATCCACGATCCTCATGCAGACTGTCATCATTTCTTGCTGTGCCATTATAATCATCATCTCCTGAAGTCTCGTCCCACACTGGCTTCCTTCCCATTTCTATGTCACCGGCAGATTTTTCCACGCTTGAACTGACAAAACTACTAGATACCATTCTAGGTGGAATGGCAGGTTCCTTTGGTACTTTTGCCCTGAAACTGTTCTTAGATGGAGGGATGCTAGAGCAAAATATCTCCTTGAAGTTCTCAATCAATCCTCTGTCAAATGGGTTAGCTAGCCCATCATACCGGTATCTAAAATTCTCATAAGTAGACTGCCAAAACACAAAAAGCAATAAGTTTGGGAAAACGAGCATATCACATAAAACATGAAGAATGGCATGGTTTTCCAGGGAAAATTAAATATCTACTATAGAAGCAAAATGCAGTGAGTTGCAAAGGAAGGGATGTGATGGGAAACAATTTTAGGTGAGACGAGTTTTTGCATGAGGATATTGACCTAAAAGTGTGACTTGTAGGAAGAGTTTCTTACTTGATTTTTACTGATGAGATATGAATGGAACAAGGTAAGACCACCAACAAACCAAACTGAAATAAAGGTGTAAATCACTAGAGCAATAGAGGCAGGAGTCTTGGACATTGCTTTCCAAATTGACGTCTCCTCGCTATTCATGATCCTCTTAATGTAGACCCAGCAAAATGCGTGTACATATAAGCAAATAATTGTTGAAGTAAAGACAAACATGAAGAAGAACCGGTAGTTCCGCTGCACCCAAAAACAGAAAGACAAATCCCAGTTCAGAAAAAGATCACCGCGAACACACAAATTCATGTGATGCCAAAGTTCAGCGTTATTTTGCCAGTGCAAGTACTAGCTTGAAAGCAAACTGAAAGATAGTGAGGTCAACTACAAAAATTCTCTAAATAAAGACATTCAAGAATATCATCATCAAACAAACACATTCAAGAATGATTTTTTATCAATTCAAAGTTTGAAGCTATATAGCAGGAAGGCTATCTTCTTATTTTTGTACCAACACTGGCTAACCGTAAATTATTGGTGTCATTCCACCATGGAACAATGATGCCAAATACTTTCCCTCGTTAAACTTGTGTTTCAGTAATAACATAGTGTGTATATTTCTCTTTCTTTTGGATGGGGAACAACAAATCCCAATATGGTTGATAATGACAACTCAGAGAATCATAAACACCACACTCAATGCACGACAGAAACTTTCTTGTGTTCTCAGAGTTCTGAAGATGCCACTAGTTAAGTTTTAAGAGCAAAGAAATGCCAGATGGAAGAATGACCATTTACCAATCCAATACACTGACCAACCCAAGGGCAATGATGGTCAAATCTTTCCACACAGTTGTTGCATATGGAACAGTGAGAACATCGTGGGGGCCTATAAAGCATGCAGGTATCACAGTACTTGGTCTTCACAGTTATCCCATTGATGATAACATCCTTTGTGCGTGGCAAACGGAAAGGTGGGGTTTGGCCAGGAGTGAGTGGAGTGTTCCCTTCATAACCTTCCGGCTCTGGAGGATGAGCATTACGAGGTATTATACCAGGATCTCTTCCTGATGTTAGCAGAAGAAAGGTTAAATCCTGCGAGAACAAACACATCCATCAGTTAACAGCACAGGACTATCTACAAACTTCTTTTTGCCAACCTAGCCTCTATATTTATTATTTCAAGCAATTCCAACAAAGTTTTGATGATCAAATACAAAAATGTGTGCAAACAATCCCCAAACTAGTAGGGATTGATTGTACAGATCTTTTTCTATATTTTGGGCTATTTAGGATCAACTTTTCAGTAATATATTGTGATAAAAAAAAATACTTCTTTATCACTTCAAACCCAAATTATTTTGATCTGGCTTCTTCTTTTTTTTTTTGTGTGTGTGTCCTTCCGCTATTCAAACTGAATCACTGTTTTGCATTGGTGCATCGATAGGTTAATGCTGTAATCACACCATCTAACAGATCCTCCCTCAACTTATCCTCGGTAGATACTGCATCAAATTTCCTATGATATACTTGTTTCATATTTAGTCTTTTTTATATATATTTCCACATATGCATCTTAATTTATATTATCATATATGCAAATTTCTGGACACGCTGCTTATTCGCTCCACGTACTCTTTTCTGGTTTGAATTAAGAGAATTATCTAACTTCAATGTCAAGAATCCAGATAAGAACACACAACAAACACCCCAAATCCCTGATCCCCTCCAACCAAAAGTAAGGAAACCCCAAAGAGGACACATTGTTGACAATTTTAACATGCAGCTAGAGATCTCTTGCAACAGGAGCAGAATGGATGTTCCTGGATAAAGTACTCCTATTGTGTTAGGATAATCAAATAGGGTCTCAATATAATTCACATCCATGTCAGCACATGAAAATTTTCTAACTGACATAAATTCATTTCTTTACTGGCCAATTGACGTGTGTGGAGATATGCTACTGTAACAGAAGCAACAAACTAAAGCCAGTGGTTATATGCTGTCACTGGTATATGCATGCGCCACCTTATAACCTTTATTCATGTACTAACTTGATTGTTCCACAATATTCCGTATACTAGGGCTTCAAAACAGTCTAGTTAATCATCTAACTTGCTTTTAAAGATGAAAACTATAATGAAGACTCTGTGATTGGCATAACATGGCAACTGCTATCTATTTAAGCTTTGAACTAACTCATCATAACAATTAGCTGAGTTCATTGTTAAGCGTGGAACTTCAGCAAACAGGAGCATAAAAAATTTAAAACAACAGAACTTAAGAAAGGAAAACAACTCACTAGTAATGTCAGAACAACGACAAAGACTACTATTGATATTCCCAGGTGATGAGAAAAATCATCTATCAGCTTTCTTGCTACGAAGACACAGAAAACAACAGCTGGAACCACAATAAGAAAGATGGTTAACAGAATAGATCTTGCATCCGGTCCAAATATAAGCCTCCCCTGAAGCAAAAATGCCTGCCAACAAAACAACCAACTGTGGCGTTACGCAATTATCAACCCATTACCAACATGAACAAAGAAAAGAAAAAAACACTAGCGAAGCGTAATAATAATTAAAAAAAAAATCGAAAAATAGTGGTAATATCTACATTATGCTTTCACATCTTTGAATCAACAAACAGAAAAGGCCATGATACCATAAGAAAGTTATTTTTTCATTAACCCCAGCATAAGTTCTATACAAAACTGAATCTAGAATTTGATTCACAAAAGTAAAAAAAAAAAAAAACAGCCGCAAGCAACCCAAATTCAGTTACTCATTCAACAAACTAATCCCTACCCATTTCACAATCAGCCTGCTATTTGCAAAATAATTAACCAAGTGAACCATAAACAGAAGTTGCAAGCAAAAATAACTCAAATTGACCACTAACTTCAACCAAAAAAATAGAAAAATCCCATCTTTTTTCTCCTTAATTCAATTCTTAAACACCCCACAATCCAATCTTTATCCTCAATCTCACAAAGCTTCACACTTTCCTAAACAAAAACCAAAAAGAACAAAAACCCATAATTTAAAACTTGAATTTAGCTTACATTACTGCCTTTCCATGCCTGGTAAGTCATTAGACCCTCCCCATCGTCACCATCAACAGCGGAGTCTACCGTAGCTCCGCCAGCCGGATCCGGAGGAGGTGGGACCACATACATGTCTCTCATTGTCCTCTGTTCTCTCTGTCAGGTCAATTCTGTACAGCTGCAAAACTTTGCAAAGCAAAAATGAAAAGGAAAGAAAGAAAAGCTAATAAAGGCGGCTCTTTTAATACTACTGTAAAATAAAAAGAAGGGACTATTTGACTTTTTCTTTATTTTTATTCAAAAGACAAACAGGGTTGGTGGGGCCAGGATCATGTTATGATATTATGATTTATGAGGTGGCTAACCACTACAGACTACGGCGTTTATGGGCCGTTAACCGTCGCACTCGAGCTGGTCAGCTAAGTAAATAGCAGAGTATAAAATAGTCTACCATACAATCATTTCAAGTTTATTAATACAATGTTTCCCTTTCTTTTCCTCTGTTCTTGGTTAAATTATGTTACGAGGGCAGTTAATTATCTTCTTTTTTTCGGTGATTCAATAGCCAATAAATCATTGAATAAATAGTACTAGGAAGGAATCTTTCAAATTTTAAAATTATCAGTCTCTTCCTAGGTCAAGTGTGCGCGCGCCCTAAGATGGTTTCTTTTCAAATATTTTTTTAATCTTTTTAATGATTGCGAGGTGGAACATGGTATTGTTAAACCTACTAAAATACCACTAGATAGATGATCAAGTTAATTAGTGTGGTAAATTGCATTATTGTCATTAAACTTGATTTAACTAATAGGAGTTGAAATTCTCCAAAAATAAATTTATATATATATATATATATATGTATATAAAGATTAAGAGGAGTTGAAGCATTTTTTAGAAGATTTACTATTGATAGTTAAGATATTCCTATTGTTAGTATTTCAAGATAAAAATAATAGATATATAAAAAGTAAATAAATAAAGATATTATCATGTTTAGTTGAAAGTAGAAAAATAAATATATTTATAAAAAATAGAATGAGTAACTATATTTTCTAAACTAAAATTATATGAAGACATGTTATTAATTTCTCATTATGATAAATTAAATGTTATAATAGTTGATTGCAAGAAATCATTGAGCCAGAGATTTAAGTTTTGAGTTTCGCTACTTATTCATTAATAATATGGTAGGATAAAAGTTTTTTCATATATATAAATTTTTTTATTAAATATAAAAATATAATACATCAAAATAAAACAGGCTGGAAAACTGGTAAGTCTTTTCATATATATAACTTGATAATTTATTATCGTAATTTGTCACATAAAAGAATTATCAATCTTGAATTCCAAGCTTTTATATCCAATTAAATTGTAAGTTTTCAACAATATCTTGATTTAAAAACATAATTCAAGAATAGATCATGATAGTAATTGAATATTTTTTTAAAAAATTCAAAATCATCTCACAATTACAAAATTTAAACAATATTAATTATCATAACCCAGTCTTTTATGCTCAATCCAAGGCCACCAAATAAATTACATGGTGCACTCGAACTTGTTCATGCCTAATTTACATGATGGTTAAAAAAAGTTATAATTTTTTTTTTTTTACAATTAGGTTTTAATCTTAGATTGACTTATAAAAAGTGAAATTTCCATGAACTCCACTCCCTATTTGTGACATTGTTGGTGTGCTATTGAGCAAAATAGAAAGGTGGTGTAGCTTCAATGTGTGATATTTGACTGAAAATATTATCAAATTCGATCCCCAAGTTATCACCACCTCTTATCACGGAAATAGAATAAATCAATCATTATTTTTAGGGTTTTTAAAAGGGAGTTACAGTAGAGAAAAGTGTCTTTTTATGTGGAAAAATCAATTTAGATTCTGTATTTTTATTTTAGTCAATTACATTGGATATGAACAAAATGTGATCTAATTGATAGAATTGATTAGTTGTTACGACTTCTCAAAAAGCCTCTGCCCAAGGCTTTCCATTGAAATAGATTTGACCATGTTTTTGCTAAATATGATGCGATTATCTAGAACAAAACACAAGAGTACAAATTGACTTCACCACGCAGGCATACGAGTTGAAGTGATTTTTTTTCTTCTTCTTATAATTACTACTACAAAATTATCAAATAAAAATACTAATATAATTTTGTTATTGATAAATTACAGTGAACTTTACTAATAAAGTGAACTTTACCAATAAACTATTTTCTCCTTATATCTATTGGTAAATACCAACAAAAATATTTTCTCATTATATACCAAAAAGTTTACAGTGAAAAAAAAATTTTAAAAAAACAAAAAATATGATGATATGTCACTTGTGCAGACATAATTATCAATGGATTAATTCTATCGATGAATTACAATGATTAATCTATCTATAATATTTAATTTATGATCTAACGAGTGACCCTCCTTTCCCTCTCTCGTTTCTTCTTCCTTTATTTTTCTATGTAACAAACAACATTCCACCTAAGTCTGTGAAGATGAGATTCCCCACTTAAGTAAGTAAAACTACTTATTTTTTTTAACTCAATTTTAAAATATTATTTTTTATTGCATATTTTTAATTTGTAATATATGTATTTTGTTTTGGTATTTACTTGTTTTATAGCTTTTTTCTCATAGAAATTTGTTATATGATTTGTACATGTTAGGGTTTGTTTGAGATTTTGTAAAATTATATTTGTTTGTAAATTGATAAAATTTATTTCGAACTTATGACTTAAGTGTTTTATGATGAAATAAATAATAACTTATTTAACAGGTTTTTTATAATTTATCAATTTTATTATCAACGGACTTATCGACAGATCATAAATTATCGACGAAAGTTTTTCTAAAGAATTATTTTTGTCTGTAAGTCAGTTGGTAAAATTTATAGTAGCGGATTTAGAGTATAAATACCAATAGAAAATTCTGACGGTAAATTAATGTAAGAATTATGATAATATATAAATCTTTTTTTTTAATGGGTAATCATAACTCATATTTGTATACTTGTAAGATATGGGATGTTAATTAATATAGGTCTTTAATATAAGGTAAAGGCACAACATCTAATCTAATCTGATTTAATTTGGTGGATTAATCTAACTAGAATGATCCTCTTTAAAATCTATTTAAATATTAAAAGAATGTAATAGCCCTTTTTTATTATTCTTATTAAAAAAAAAAACAATTGCCATTCACATCCAAATTCCTAATGTATTTCCCTTAATTTTTTTGGATACAATTTCCTAACTTAATCAAAAGGCACAACAATATATATATATTTTTTTCCCTCCTCTGCTTTTATTTCTGAAAAGATTTGTGATGCTCATAAAATAACTAGTAGTATTTTATTAGTTATTTCCTGAATTCATCTTAAAAAATTAAATATAAAAAAAGAGAGAAGAAAAAACTAATGATATACCAAAAATGATAAGAATATTTTTATTTAATATTTATCTTTTATTTATATCTATTTTTTTAAATAAACTCAAAAAATAAATAATAAAATATAACTAATTATTATTCCGAACACCATCAAAGAAAATTTTATTGTTCTTACCCATTTTTTCTTCTAGCAAAGAGTTAAAATAATTGGCAGGGTTAAAATCATGTGATGACGCATGCAAAAACGCCCAATCTGCCAACCCAACGAATCTCTGACAACACCATCCAAGAAACTGTTAGTTATCAGTGCAATATAATACTCTGATATTTATTTGATCATTTATTATTCCATGAGCATATATTCTTTATTCAGACAAGGCACTGTCATCATGGCCTTTTCCTTGTAAGCACAAAACTTGGGATTCCCTCCTGTGTTCGCTCCTAACTCTTCATTATTGTTCGATTTGCTGGCCTGGCATGTTCTTATTGGCCTTCTCTGCTGTAGTTTTATTATACAAAATGTAGTAATTTTGTTAATTAATTAGTTCTTCTGACCCTTTCTCTTATTCCAGGTTGGTGGAGATTTCAACTTTCACAGGAACTCGTGCATAAAGAAGTGTAAAAGGTAGAGGGAAGAGGGAGCTGAGCTAGGTTTAATGCGGGCGGTGGTTTGGGAATCCCTTATTCCTTTGAAAACACCATCGTGATGGGAGAATTCTAAAGCTTGAAAAGGGTAAAGCAATAGCATGGTAGAGACTAGAGAGCATGTGGAGATGAAATACATTAATTTGTTCTCAAATATCAATAATGGGACCTACTATATTTTTTTATTATTATTATTAACGTAGATATCCGGATCGGCTTGCCCGTATCTCGATTAATCCCATGAGCCCTAAAATTAACGACCATATAAACCTTCAGTGACTATCATATTAGCAATTATATGGCTCGAATCTGAAATCACAGATAAAACAAATTTCAGTCTCAAACTCTTACTACTGGACTACCTACTAAATAATTACAGGACCTACTATACTTATTCCTGAACATTATAGTTATAGAATTTTTAAAAAATGATCATTAAAATTTTAAACGAACTCATAACCGTTGCATTTTCATTGTGGATTATTAGTGAACATGGATGTTATTGGACCACTTCATCCTTAGATTACTTGATAAATAATGAAAATATCAAATTAATTATTGAAATTAAAAAATAAAATGATTATATGATGAATGGAAATTTTATTCACTAATATTGTAAAAATAATGTATTAATTGATATTATTATTTACTTATCAATATCTGAAAAACAGGGTCTAATATTAGCTTATATTTTTGGATTAGTTAATAAAAATAATTAATTCATTTATCATATTATCCAATAATTAATATAAAAAAAACAGAATTTAAGTTGAGATAATTAGATCAATTGACAATCAATAGAAATAATTAATACAAAGATACTTTTATATTTTTTTTATATGTATGTTTTCTTCAAATCTCTCTTTTTCAACAATAATATATCTATAATATGCTCATTAAAATATTTTTTTTATAATGACCCAATACCCATACACAATATATGGTTACGATTAACCATTTCACATCATCAAACCCAAACTAATTCACAAAATCTACATGATTTTATATCTAATAACCACATTTCAAAAACCAATCAAAACTAATAATTTTCAATCCCATCGTCAATAAAATTTCACAACCAATCACACATCCTTCATCCCATTCTTTCAAATCATTTCTAAAAATTCCTTCTCTTTCTAGATGTTTCAAGATGTTTCATTTGTTGCTTATTTTCTCACGTTCTGCTCTGCAAATTTGCTTCTGGAAAATTTTAGGCAGGCTGAAACTGGAAGAAAATTTTCAAATCTGACTTCAAAATTTTATGGGTAATTTGATAAGTCCTCCTTCCCTAATTTCACGAGAGAGGAAGGCTACTGTCACGGGGAAAGAAGGCCACGGGATGATTTGGAACTGCTGGAAGTTTTATGGCGATGGGAAGGCACTGCAATCTAGGGTTTGACTTGGTGGCGAGTGAGACTGTGGAGAGAAAATTTACAAGTTCAAGCGTATATATGGGTCTACAGAGGAAGGGCTTGAGAGCCCATTCACAGCAACTACATAGGCCAACAGAAAACTATAACCCAATGGAAAAAACAAATAAGCTTTTTGATCGATTCTAAGATGTAACACTATAAATGTATAAATGGATACAGTTGGTGGAGTTCGGGTTTATAATTATATTTAACTTAATTTTTTAAATATTTTTTAGACCTGAGAAGGTTAAATATATCAAATTAAACTGATTTTTTTTAATTGATATTATAAATATTCATAGATTATGTTTATATTACTATTTAAAACGAAGAAACTATAATATTAACGATAGATGTTTGGTGAAGTGGTTGGGTCGCGGATAATATGAGAACTCGATGGGCAACATTTACACGAGGGAATTGAACACCTGTTTGGACAATAATTACATTTCACCTTTAAATTACTTTATATTGGGTAATGATTTATATGACAAATAGTGAATTACGAAAAAACCACCATCAGAAACAAATAATATCTGACAAAAAAATATTTACAGATTGATTACGAATCAGTATTTTTGTGATATATATCTATTCGTGGTCGTATCGTCCCATCTCTTGGTTTAGTCAAGCTAACGGCATATAATCTTCTATTAAAAAGAGGTCCTACCGGGAGTCGAACCCAGGTCGCTGGATTCAAAGTCCAGAGTGCTAACCACTACACCATAGAACCAATTTGTTGGCTTTTTCGTTATTTTATAGCTATTATAGATGTAGCGCTTGAGTTTTTCCTGAACAAGATAATACATTACGTGCATATGCAATTTCTAAGATCTTTTGATTGTTATTTATTGGAACTCTTGTTGTGCGCGTGTGTGTATAATTTTGATTAATAGAATTTAATACACAATTCAATAAAAGATATTATATATATAATTCTTGTATGATATGTCTAAAGGGGTTTAATGGATTCCATACATACATGCGTGGTACTGTATTATTTGAGAAAAATGACAAATATCAATTAATCAAATGTATAAGAATATTTAAGTAGGATTAATAGGTAGCGTTTTTTATTTGAATATTGATAAATTTAAAACATATGTTTAATTATAATTGAAAACACAACAAAATATTTAATAAATTTATAAATACACACAGGATCGATGCAATTAAATGGGTTTTGCTATTCTTTATGTTTAGGTCAATATCTCCCTAGAAAAATTTATATATTCTTTCACTAAAATTTCAGAGATCATTAACTAATTTTTTCGTATTAAAAAAAAACCGGTCTAAGCCTAAAACAAAACACACCAAGTTCAACTTCTGATCATACAGCCTCCAGCGCAATATTAATTCATAATCATGCACATATATAATTAAAAATAAATGTTGTAATAGAAAACATTCATAGCAATATAAAGTAAATTTAAAATATTTCGAGGTA
>Ga0325411_1002456_pt1 | contig 21022 bp, 6 predicted proteins | sample PopdelMetagenome_13_FD_206181 | JGI IMG/M metagenome (GOLD analysis project Ga0325411, IMG submission 206181) | Populus deltoides microbial communities from Bellville, Georgia, United States - Xylem-PdIQD-R4 | ecosystem: Host-associated > Plants > Phyllosphere > Stem > Wood/Secondary xylem...
GGAGCTTTAAAAAAGTAAACAAACACAACATCATTGGCCTAAGTCTTTGGTATTCCTAAAATAAAAAAACAAAGGTGGCATCATCTGTTTAACAAAGCAAAAAAAAAAAAAAAAAAGAAGAAGATGTTACTATAACAATTACCATAGCAAGAGAAAAACTATTATCTCTTATAAAGAAAACAATAATGGTAAGGACTAAGGATGATAATGATGTATAAATTTCAAAAAAAGCTACACCCATAAGAGGTAAAATAGCTTCAATAGATGCCTTCATCCAAACAGAAAAATACCTCAAAGAAAAGAATGAAAAGATTATAGATACTAATAGCTTATTGGATGATGATTTCTTAGAAGATAGAACTAATATCTTTACTAATGATAATATATAATAGGAAAAGGAAAAAAGTTTCTAAAATATTAGTCTTGATGTAATAATTTGGATGATTAAACTGCAGTTAAGAAAAATACGTTAGAAATTCCTTCTAGTATAGAGAAAACCAACCTTGGAAAAGCCATATCCATGAATATGGTATTCACTTTTCTTTATTCTTTTGAAGCCAAACTTGACCACCTACCTTATTTGGATAATGATTGTGAAAAAATTTATAAAGAAAAAGGTGGAGATCATTAAAGTTGACTAGTCAAAACCTATGGTCAATCAATAGCCAAGTCATATATTTATTAAAAGAATATTGGTTATAAGTCACCATTTGAAACCTTTGCATGTCACAACAAATTCTAATTGTATGCTAGTACAAAATGTTATGGTTGAAAATGGTCATAACAAGGATACCATGATCCCATCTCAAGTGGTGATATCATATTTTATAAAAAGGTATAATTTAGAGTATGGTAGATGGATATAACTTTTAGGTCCAGGATATCTAATGTATTTTTCTTTGTAGTAGAAGTAAAGATAGGTTGCAATGACTTGCTTAGGCAAATTTAGATAAATGATAACATATGTGTGCTATCATCCTTATATCAAGCTTTGATATTTTGGTTACCATATGGATTAACTAAAACAATTAAAAAGAAAATAAGCTATTCATAGTTAATTTGGGAATTATAGATACTTGGCTATATAATGATGACATATGTCATAATCCAAATTTGGACCCTCAATTCCAAAATATGTTCCAAAAATCCAATTTTTTTTTAAAAAAAAGGGATCAAAACAAAATCGAGTTACTTAGGGACCAAAAAACTAAAAAGAAGATGATAAAATTTGTGAGTTATAAATAGATGAGTGGATTATAGAGAAAAGATGTGGTTACCACATGAAAAAACTATTCATCATTTATTCCACCAAAACCTTAACATCCATGGATAAAAAGAAATTGTGTTGAAAAAGAGAGAAAAAAAGAAAAAAAAAAAAGAGAAAAACACTATTCATCATCTCTTCTACCAAAACCCAACTAAAAACCCTAGCCACCATAATTTGTTTTGAGAGAATATAATCTCAAAATATAGAGATATAAACCTTAGAAGAATACTATTCGTCTTTTGCTATCTTTCTCCCATAAAAACCCTAGCCTTGTTTTTCTCTTTCTAAAATCAAAACTCTCCCTTGATTTCTCTCATTTACGACCTCCATTTCTGATGAGACCACCACCATTCTCTTTACCTCAAATCTCTGTACGAAAGCCCGTAATCAATTGAAATGAACAACCTTGCATCATCATCAATAGAGAAGAGAAAGAAAATAACCCAGAAAACTTCTATTTGATTTCTCTCTCCTTCAACCTCTAAAAATACGAGACAACCACTATTCTTCTCCCCTTTATAAGTATTATTAGTACTTAAAAGTGCATTTTTATCAAGGTTTTATATCATCATTTTGCACTTGAAGTATCAATAACTCCTTAACTAAAACATATTTTATAATAACATATCTAATAATATAAATGTTCATCTTAAGTGCAAACCTATCACATAAATGAAAGAATTGATTGATGAGTTGAAGTACTGAAATTGAAAGGACAAATTGATGGCCAAACTTAGAAAAGAGATGTTGGTGTAGTCCAAACTGGAACATTGTTCGGTAATTGGGTCATATCTGAAGCTGTAGATCTCGGATTTAGGTCTACTTTATATGAATGGAAAGGTAAGACATAGGCCTACAACTTTCATGGTGAGCCCAAGATTTAATAAAGCCATTTTCAAGTCCAAATTATAGCAACAATAAAGACGTCCGAATCTGTCCTGCAGCCCAGACATCTATAGAAATAATTTTAATTATTATTTTAAATTTTTGTAAATTTAGAATAATTGTTTTGTAAATTTAGGATTAAAAATATTATTACATAGAAAATGAAAATTTTCTATGAAATTAAATTATGCTAAATTGTTAGAAGAAATTGAATAAAATCATATCCTTTGTGTCATATATGTTATGTATTTGCAGGTTTAAAATTTTTGGGCAGTTTCTCGTATATGTGTTGCCAATGTTTTTTTTTTAAATAGGAATCGTTTAATTTTTTTAACCATTAACTTGTGTAGATTCCTAGAGGAAAGTTTGTTGCACATCGTGAGAATAAGATCACTGGTAGTTCTTCTAGTAGCGATGCTGACTACCATGAGTCATTAGGTACTGACCAAGAACATGCACTTGAGACACATGCATCAACTCACAATGCAGGCTCGTCGAGTGCAATGCTGCAATGTCGAGGATGAATCCCTTCACAACGGGATCCATTTACCTAGAAGTACTAGACCTAGTGAAATGACAACCTTTCAATGTAAGTTTGTTTTGCTTTCACAACGACATGTTTAATAATTTTTGAAAAACTAATATCATTTAACGAATGAAATTTCAGGTTTACAAACATTGAGGCTGTTAGAACAATAACATCGGCCTTTAAATCATCAATGGAAATTTCATTGTTTCAATGGAGCTAGGTTTCCAAACATCCTGAATGGAAACCACAAGTCGATGCATGGTTTTCAAGGTTTAAGGTTAGTATTAACTTAAATATTTTTTTATATTAATTTGGATCGTTTATTGAAATTACTAAAATTTTCCTTTTATAAATATTTACTTCAAAGGAAAATTTTGTTCGTTTTGTATGCGAAGCAAAAAGTAGGATTCATGGTTATCCGAGTTCAGCACTTTATGGTATGTTAGTTTTCAACCATTTTTCTTTCTTAAGTTATTATTTCATTGAATTTGATGAATTTATTTTTTCTTTCTAGCATACATATAACAGCCAGTTGAAAGAGAGATATGGGGACGATCCTTCAACCTATCCAAATCTCGATCCGGATTTGTGGGTGAAGGAAAAATCATCCGGTTGACTCGATAAAAATTGGGTGTACGAATTTTCTAACACTACGATCAAGAACTTGTGGATGACCCATAGTGCTTTGACCTTCGTATGCTCGCAATTGATATGAGCACTCAAACTTTCAAATTCACGACAATGTTAGACCAATAAGTATAGGCTCAGACGACCTATCTTAATGAAAAATGTGAATGACTCACTACTAATTATGAAGAACTTAGTCAATTGGTAATGTTGATGAGATCATTAATGGGTGGTATATGTGCACCCCTAATTGGCCCCGTGATCCCTGCGACAACCAGCCTTCTCCTCTAGCGCAACCTCTATTTTAGATTTATTGTATTTGAACATAAAAATATTTCAATTTGTAATAAATATTTAATTTTTATATTTTAATTTAGTTTATTTAATTATTTTTGTACTTATGTTTAATATATTTTTTAAAAAATATTTTTAAAATATTACTGATGGGGTTATCGATGGAACAACTCCGTCAATATATTTTAGAGGGAGTTGGAAAAGGATTTTTGCAAATGTCATTATTACTTTTAACTCACCAACATAATTAAAAATAGTAATTTGTCGGTGATATGTTATATTTACCGATTGATATACCTACGGATAAGAAAAAACCCGATGGCATTACATATGGTTTTCCTGTCGGTGATATGACAAATAAAATATTTTTTTGGCTCGCTTTGTCCGTTTGTAAATCCATCGGTACATTTATTACCAACAGACTCACTAACAAACTATAAATTATTGAGAAGAGTTTTTCTGACAGACTATTTCTTTCCGCGAGCCTATTGGTAATATACATATCGATGAAATATGAGTGTAAATACCGATAGAAATTTTCATCAGTAAAACTGTTAAATCTGGTAATGTTAAGCGAGAAAGATAATTATTCATCATGATTACCCCTATAAACTATAGTTATAACTTAACTCTTCATGTGGTGATTTCATGTTACCCACTACCAAAAAATTGACAAATACAAACAAAAACACCGATGGAAAGATTCCTTCAGTATATTGCGTTGACCTTTATTGACAGAATTTTTAATCCATGTATCCATCGGTAAACACCGACAGAAAATTTTCTCGGTATATATCGAGGGAATGACAGGGGGTATTACAGTGGGATTCCAAAAGGTAAATTGCACGGTGATGTGGTATTTTTATCGGCAGAATGACCGACAGTTACTTATGGAATAATATGTTGGTATTATCATCGGTGATATTTAATTTATGACCTAGAAATCGACCCTTCCCTCCCCTCCTCCATTGATCCTTTTTCCTTATTCATTTTTTCTGCAACAAACAACCACCCCCTCCCCCCAATCTCAACACAATTCAACCTCCCACAACAAATTCAGCCTCCACAACACTCAGTTTATCAACATCCATGTTCTGATTCAAATTTTCTCGAGGATTCTCCACTTTAAGTAAGCAAATCTACCATTTTTTTATTTGAACTCAATTTTAAAATCTTAATTTTTTTTATTTTTTGTAATATATGTATTTTGTTTGCGAGTTTACTTGTTTTATAGTTTTTTCTCAGACAAATTTGCTGTATAGATTTATGATTTGTACATGTTAGAGTTTGTTTTAGATTTTTTAAAATTGTATTTGTTTGTAAATTGATGAAACTTATGTAAAATTTTGACTCAGGTGTTTTGTGATGAAATAAATAATGGCTTATTAAATAGGTCTGTTTTATATTTTGTCAATTTTATTGCCTAGTTTAAATTTTTGGTAAATGTTTAGAATTTTAAATTTATGTAGATAATTGATAATGAATTAAGAGATTTATTAAAATAGATTGAATAAGTTTGAGCTAAATCAATAGTTTTGCAAATTATTTAGTTAACGTAGTTAATTAATACATGTTGTCATCATTATTTTATATATGTTTGATACAAGTAATGGATGATCATTCATGGATGTATATAGATTCAACCTAAGATTGCGGAGGATAGATTATTGTAATGAATATCAGGGTTTTATTAATTTTACACTATCTAATCTAAGAAATATTAATGGAGGGGGTTTTAGATGTTCATGCAAGAGGTGTAAAAACAAAAAGTTTCTCGATCTAGATATTGTAACGATATATCTTCTACAAAAGGGTTCATGGAGAAATACATGTGATGGTATATACACGGAAAACCATATGTTCTTCATGATACCATGGTAGAAAGGATGATTGGGTCAACTTCTAGTTCTAACAACGTGCATGGAGTTGTAGATGACAACAGTAATCAGTATAGAAATATGGTTTTGGATATGATGAGAATTAATGTCATGATAGTTAATGTTCAATATGAAGAACCTAAAGCAAACGTGACCATGTTTTTTGATCTTTTAAAGCATTCTGACGAACCATTATGAGATGATTGCACAAATCACAATAAATTATATCGGTTGTTGCACATGTGTTCACCATCAAGTCATATCATGGGTTGAGTGAGGCTGGTTATGACATAATGGTTGAATAGGCTAGAAGCATTTTATCTGAAAGGAATAGACTAAAAGAGAACTTATATGCTGCTAAGTCTATGATGAAACCCTTTAATCTTGGATTCCATAAAATTGACATGTATCCAAACTTCTGCATGTTGTACTACATTGAAAATACCATTCATATGATGTGGTAGATGGAATGATGGTGCACCCTTCTAATGGAGAAGCCTAAAAACATTTTAACTATGGATCCTCAGTTTTTAGTGGAGACAAGGAATGTGCGTCTTGGGTTACGTACAAACAGATTCAATCCATTTGCGTCATATGCTGCTCATTGTTATTGGCCGTGATACTCATAGAATATGTTTGTCGGTATATTCCAAAGATCATGAAAATTGTGCCCCTTTGACTTGACACTATTCACGATGTTCATTACATACAAGTATACTAATAAAATGTGTCCGTCGATATATTCCAGAGACCATGGAAACTGTGCCCCTTCGACTTGACACTATTCACGGTGTTCATTACATACAAGTATACTAATAAAATGTGTCCGTCGATATATTCCAGAGACCATGGAAACTGTGCCCCTTCACCCTGGTACTGTTCATGGAGTTTATTACATATGAGTATACTGACAGAATATGTTTGTCAATATACTTCAGAGACCACATAAACTGTTCACTTCTCAATGCGGTGATAATTAATAATATTTTGATTGCTCACTTTTTTTAAAGCCTTTTGTAATACTTGGAGGGGCTTTCTAAAAATTTTCACACAAGTTGAAAATTTTCACATCAGACAAAATCACTAATGAAAATATTAAAAATGCTAATATTTAATTTTTCATTTGTGATTCTATTAGTAAAAAAACACCCAAATACCAAGACCATTAAATTTCAATTTGACTTTACAAACAAAATAACCGATGAAAATATAAAAAAATATTAATATTTAATATTCCATCGGTAATCCTATCAGTAAAAACTAAAATAAAAGATTTGAATCATGATAGATCGAGGCTATATCTTCTTTTCTCTTCTTCACCCACACACCTGTTTCTCTCTCTTTCTCTTATCTATCTCCTTCTCACCTTAAATTAAACATTCTTTTCTATTCTCATCCTAAGGTATGTTGTCTTTCTTTATTTTATTTTTTTGGGTTTATTAACAATGTGTTTTCTTTTTTTTTCTTTTTCCTTTTTTCATTTAATTAAGAGCTGAAATAACGCATGCCATTAAGATAAGAATTTTTCATTACTTTCCCTTCTTTTTTTTTTTTGCATTATTTATGTTTTTTTCATTATTTTTGTTCAATTTTTTTGTTCTTAATAATTTTATGAATTAATAAATGACATGAATTTTAGTTGTTATTGAAATAATTTTTGGATTATTTTGTTGAATTTTAGTTATTTATGCTTTTCAAATTTGTTGTTCAATTTCAATTAAATATGTAGGAATAATTTTAAGTATTATTTTGTATTTATTCCATTTAGTGTAAATTTTAGAAAATTTAGGATTAAAAATATTATCACTTAGAAATAATTGCGTTGAATTTTAGTTTTTATTGTAATAATTTTTGCATTATTTTGCTGAATTTTAGTTGTTTTTTTCCTTTTCAATTTTGTTTTTCAATTTCAATTAAATGTGTAGGATTAATTTTAATTATCATTTTGAATTTTTGTAAATTTAGAATAATTTGTTGTAAATTTATGATTAAAAAGATTATGACATATAAATGAAAATTTTGCTAAATTGTTAGAATACATTGAATAAAATCATCTAGTTTGTGGAATATTTGTTGTGTATTTGCAGTTTTAAAATTTTTGGGTAGTCTCCCATATATGGAAGGTGCTGTCGATTTGTTTTTTTAAAAAATAGAAATCGTTTAATTTTTTTATCTGTTAATTTGTGTAGATGCCTAGGAGAAAGTTTATAGCACGGTGAGATGACATGATTGTTGCTAGTTCTTCTAGAATCAAGAATACATTTAGCATGTGATGTCCGCACATTTCACGTGACAGTTACAATCTGGTGCAAAAAATTAGAATCGGCGTGTTAACGGTTCTGTTACCATGCACACTAGCAGCTCCGTTTTTTTCATTTCACTTGCGAAACAAATGGTAATATTTTTTTATTACATCCATTTTTTTATTAGTTATTTTCTTTAAGTTTATTTCACTATAAACATTTTTTTTTTCTTACAGGCAATGGTTGTTGAAGGCGAGCCAAGCCTGTTGGAGCTTGTTTTTCAAAATGCATATGGTAACATCCCCAAAATTTCTAACAATTTATCTGGAATTCACGCATTTTTCTTTTCTTTTTTTACAAAAATTTCAATAGGGTTTCCCTTAATTTAGCCTATTCCAAGTTATTGCAATATCAACACTAGTCCCTAATAAACCATTTTCACAATTCAGTATTTTTATTTTACTAGAATATTTCTCAATCAACAATATTTCACATTCTTTAACGTATCAATTCAACGAATAATCATGTTAACTAAAATGAAGAAAGACAATCATCTTAACAATTATATACGAAATCATAGATTATAGATTTAATATACTTCCTTCATCATATTTAATCTTTTAAGTATTATTATTAAACAAACACTATTAACTACGTACTTTTATATATATATCACCATTATAATTAGAAAATAATTACACAACAGAGTACAAGTTGAATATGCTAGTCCATTAAAGTTCATACATACACAACAAAATAATCTTCACAATATACAGGAGGTAATATTATTATTATTAATTTACATGTTCAAAATATCTACTAGTAATAGGAGTAGACTCTAAGGGTATTAGGATGTGCAATATTGAGATGAACTTGTACAATGATTCAAAAGATAACCATGGTCAATTAGAGTATTTACATTTTGCATTTATATATATAGATATATATATTAGTTACTCACAAAGAAATTTCTAAATTTACTACCCATCTCCCAAGTACTAGTCACAAATCAATAATCTAAAACTGTCCGTACCCTAGAGCGCCAATTCCAAACCAGTACAATTGGACCACCAGCCGCTCATTCACAGGACACCAGTTCCATACCAGAATAAGTGGTCCACCAACCGCCCATTCATAGGATTCCATACCAGGATAACTGGTCCACCAGTGTTCCATTCTTAGGGCACCAGTTCCATACTAGTACAACTAGTAGTTGTCCATTCATAGAATAAATTATCATGGGGAAATATATCAGTATGACGTATAAAATTTCATTGATTGAGGAGATAATTTAAATATCTAAAGTTTAGAAAAAAAATATTCAAGGTATTAAACACCTACCTGGTGTTTGCATCATGCTAGTTGAACCTCTCTGCTGAGTGGTTCCTATAGCCTTGCCCACTTCTGCAAGTTCATTTCGTTACCAATTAAATTATTACATCAATAATGTCACCACATCACCAATTTAATTCTATATCAACAAAATTGACTTGTCATCAATTTAATTATTTCATCAACAACACCTCCACAAAACCACTTTAATTATCAAACCAACAATAACAACTCATTACTAATTTAATTACTTCATCAACAAATTTGTGAAACCCAGGAAATTTATAATTTAAATATACGAATGTGTAAACTCCCATTGAAAATTAAGATTGAAAGGGGTATGATCTCAACGAGTGATGGAAACTAAGATACGAAATAATAGATAAATAATGATATATAATGGAGGGGATGACCTCTATAAAATGATTTTTGGTTTAGAATTCATAAGAATAAAGAAACTAGTAACGTGTTTTGATGGATAAAATAATGAGAAAAATGATTAAATGTTTCTAAGCAATAAGTGAGGTAATAAAGAATAAATTATAATAAGGATAGTGCTATGAAAAGGACAGGACTGAAGGTGCAAGCACCGATTAAAAATCAGTGACGTTTGAAACAATAATAAGCCCGATAAATAAATAAAGGTGGAAATTTTAAAATGAATATATTCCAAAATAATAAAATGACCTTAAAGTTTTATAAGGATAATTGATATGATTTTATATGAAGATTGAACAAGAAAATCTGGATTGTTGATGAAAAGTCATGAATTGAACAATTTTATATTAAAAAGCAAAGCTCTCAATCCAATTATCAGATTGGGATGCAATTTTTCATGAAGTGTATTAATATATTTTCCTACCCTGGTTAAAGATCTCATCCCAATCGGAGTTCAATAAAGACTAGCAATTTAAGTAGAAATAAACCAGATAGTTTATGTGAAAAATAAAACAAATACATAAAGGAATAAATGAGGGATAAAATTATAATTAAAGAAAAATATGCCATTAAAATAGCAAAGAGGCCACTGGTCCAAAAAGAAAAAGAAAAAGGAGAGACAATAGAGAAAATTCAGCTAGAGACAGAAGTGTAGAATTTAGAGGAGCCAATAATGCTCTAGTGGCCATATCTTTGGCATCCACCGTTGGATCATGCTAAATATTGTATATATTTTTCTTCTCACACTCCTTTACAAACTGACTGGAGGGATGTGAAAGCACTCAATTTGTTTGACAGAAATACACATGTAAGGCAGTGTTGGTTGTAGGCCGATTTCTCTCTCTTCCACCATCGAACTACATCTATGTTTGGATATATAGTGAGTCTAGATGTTGCCTTCATTCTGGACGGTGGGGATCGGAAACACACTCTCCGGCAAGGTGTTGTTCATGTTGAACAATAGCTCGTTAATTTTCAGGTTAACTCAGTTTTATTCATATCTAGGGAGATCTAAACGTTGAATCATTTTAATTTTGAGATATATTGTTCATGACTCAAAGCTCTATATTCTGACCATTGGGTTCTAAATCAAATCTAAGGTGGATGACTTATTTCATTTTGAATCTCAAAATTTAGGAAACTTGATTAAATACATGTTTTGATGAAATTAGAAATGTGTGGTGTTAGAGTTTATGGAAGATATAATGGTAAAATATGTTCTTGTTATTAATATTGTTATAGATTAATTGTGTTTTTGTTATATGAGGGGAAGAATGATTACAGTGTAAGTATAGGAAGGAACATTGCTATATGAACAAGTTGATTGAATAAAAGGCTAACTTGTTGGTTACATGGATATGAATGGGGTGGAACCATGAAGAAATTGAAATGAAAGAAATTTAAAAAATAAAACATATTTAAGGATGGCCATAAGTATATTTTTGGCAAATTGATTAGGTAATAAAGATTACCATGAATTCCATTTAGTAGGGTGAAATTATTGTTGTGATTTAATGATGTCAAATGACCTTGGATAATGTTGTTTATGCATGAAAATAAGTTGGAACTTGAAAAGGATTTCCAAGGGATGAAAATCATCGTTGTCTAAAATTTTAGCTATAAAGGAGGGACTATTGTGATTGTTGATTTTGAGTCTGAAAACAAAAACAATTTGGAGTTGATTTCTTCATGAAAGTTATATTTCTATGTTTTAGCCTTTTATAGAGACAAATCATGCCTAAAATAGAGTTTTACAGCTTTAGTTATGATTAAAACACTAGATAGTGTTCTGGGTTGGTTAAGCTAAATCGATCAAAATTAGATAATTTTTAATCTTTGCTTGGAATTGCCGTGGAGTGATAATTTTAAAAACAAAATTATAAGAATGAATATGAACATGAAAATGGGTAAGAGTATAAGATCTTAAGAAAATTCCTTGTGATTGGTTTGAGAATACTCGTTGAATGAGAATTAAATGAAGCTATGTTATTGGTTGTATTGTTGATAAAAACTGAACCCCTTGTCGTACAGTGGAAGCTGTGGGGACTGGATATTTGCATAGAGTGGTAGCATGTGCACCTACTCTAGGTAGGTGATTCGTCACCTTATTTTGTAATTATTAGTTTTCCTTAAATATCTATGTTGTTTATTTAATTCATGTTAAAAGAATGAAGCAAATGAATTAGTTGGATGATTATTACAAATGAGAATTATTGGTATATTATGAGAAATTACCGGAATTATTTGGCTAACAAAAGAGTTCCGTCGGATGCTGGGTAATTTATATGGAATTATCGGATTGATTTTGGCAACCAAGATGGGTTAGCTGGATTTCTTGGGTAATTAAGAGAATTACCAGGTTTGTTGGTTAACAAGGAAGTTAATCGGATATGGGGTAATTCATATAGAATTACCAGATTGATTGGCTAACAAAAAAGATTAGCTGGATGCTAGGAAATTCGTATGGAATTACTAGATTAATTTTGGCAACCAAGATGGGTTAGCCAGATTTCTTGGGTAATTAAGAGAATTACCGGGTTTATTGGTTAACAAGGAAGTTAACCAGATATGAGGTGATTCATATGAAATTACCGGATTGATTGGCTAACAAAAGAGGTAAGCTGGATGCTGGGTAATTCGTATGGAATTACCGGATTGATTTTGGTAACAAAGATGCGTTAACTGAATTTCTTGGTTAATGATGCAATCATATTATTTGATAGTTTCACCCACATTTAACTAGTGTTTTACCTATGTTTTATATATAAAATTCCTTGATATTCTTTGTTTTATGTTTTGAAGGCACTTTTAGATGAAAGATGCAAAAAGGAGTAAATTGAAGGTAATTTGCAGATTAGACATTCAATCGATGTTTTGTGCAAAGCATGAGCTCTAAAGGTAGAAATGAAGTGATTCAAGTGGCATTAAAAAGCTAACATCCATACCTTTCTAGACATCTAAGGCAAGAAAAAAAATAGCATGGAAATTGCAGCCATTAAAGTCAAATCTCGCAATCTGCCAGTGTTGACTTTTGGCTATTCGGACTTGAATATATTAAGCTGTAGACGTCCATTGGATGCAAACTCAATTTTTTTAGATTCCTGACTCAAAGACCTATAAACTCTCTAAATTTCAGCCAAAAAATATGTCATATGTGGGAGATATGATTTTTCAAAAATAACAACTAAATTCTGCCAACAAATAGATTTCATGAAGAAACGGGTTCAAATTACGTTCCGAAGCATCTAAACCGACATCCAAGTTTTTATTTCAGCAATTTAGCTCCTCTAAGTCGCTTGAAGATTTCATGCAAGGCTATTTCTTTTCTTTTTTTTAGGAAAATAGTTGTTGAAGTACTTAAATGTAAACTGTCTACTTAAGGAAGGACTATTTTGTAAAATAGAGACTAGGGTTTCCTAAGATATAAAAAGAATGAGAGAAGAGAGGGGAGGATAGCTAGCAAAGAGAAAAAAAACGCCCTTTCTCCTTCACAAACTCGAAATCATGTTTTCTTCTTTCTTTTTGATTAGTTGTTCAACAAACATGCAAGACTAAACTCTTTCTCTTGGTTGCAAGGACACGGAAACCTTTGAAATTCAAGAACTGTGAGATTTATTTTACCTTTTCTTTTCAGTTTATATGATGAATATGTTTGTTCTCCTATGCTTATTTTTCCTATGATTGTTTATTTCAATTGCTAGAGCGGACTCTAAGTTATTATTGTCAATAATCTATTGCTAAGTTTGATATCAAAACTGGAGTTGTGGTATATGAACATGTGAAGCAAATGAGTTTAATAATTATGACAGATCTACGTTATTAATCTTAGGGAGAACATTCAATCAAATGAAACATAGATTGCGAACAATTATGTTTCCTTGATTAATCAACTTATCTAGTTCTTAAGGCTGCCATTGAATTAAATTATTAGTACGGATACTGTGGTTGTTTGATTGTTAAGGTTAGTTATACGGCGAATCTGTTAAATAACTAATGTTAAGAAGAGATAAATATTCAGAATATAAATTGATGTTTCATTTCCATGATCAGTTCTAATTTCTGTAGGTGGATGTGTGCTTGCGACCAAGGTTTGCTCTTTAAATAATTTTCTGATTTTATTTAATTTCACTTAATAGTTTTTTGTTTTTTTTGCTTTAGCCTAGATAATGTCCAACCCTCCCCCCCAAATTGCATATCATCTAGCATAAAAATCTAACTTGAACCTTCCTCGTGGGATCAACCCCTTGCTTGCTCTATACTATTTTGTGTGTTGTGTTTTAAGCTAGGGTAATTAATTTGTGCGACCGCAACAATTAACAAGGAAGTTAACCAGATATAGGGCAATTCGTATGGAATTATGAGATTGATTGGCTAACAAAAGAGGTTAGCCAGATGCTGTGTAATTCGTATGGAAATACCGGATTTATTGGTAACCGAGGAAGGTTAACCAAATGTGTGTGTAATTATATGAAATAACCACAATTATTGGCAACCGAGATAAGTTAGCCGAATATTTAAGTTTTGAAGAGATTATGTGAATTAATTGATTGATGTTAGAAGTAGTAAATTTCAAAGGTTATGAGTAAAGTAATTAATATATGACTAAGATATTGAGTAAATTAATTAATGTGGTTATTGGGTATACACAATGACTTTAAGATTAGAGGAGAATTGATAGATAATTGGTCACCATAGTGTTGGTGGCTAAGGACACATTACAATGATACTTAGCACCTTATAAGAACATAAATTGATACTTTACAATATGATGAGGGTGACCAAGGTTATGTGAATGATGCTTAGTGATCGTAGTGTCGATAACTAAGATTGTGTGCGAATGATACTTGGCAACCGTGGTTACAATGCATATGATGTTAATAAGAAAAATGAAAGGGGTTCGGTATGAATGAAATATTTAGATAACATTGATTAGCTATCTAGGTATGGATAGTTAATGGTATCGATGGGATTTCAACTGTGCCGACTAATGATGTTAGTAAAGATTACTAACATCGACATGGTTACTCCTGGTTAAGTGAAAAAAATAAGTTGATTAACTATTCCGGGTCGAGAATAGTTAATGATATCAATGGGTCACATTGGTATTGACAACCATTTCGGGTGTGATTAGTTACTCCAAATAAGGAGGCTAATGATGTCAAGGGTTCTTGACATTGACAACTTTGATGGTAAACCAAATATGAATAAGATTTGATAAACTATTCTGAAGAAGGATCTCAACACGTGAATGTAATTGATTAGTCTAACTCAATATTGGAAGACTAATTATACTAATAAGATTCGTTAGTATTGGCAATTACCTTAAAACAAAAATGAGAGGGAAAATATTGATTAATTATTCCAAAAGATTGAGATAAGCTAATGATATCAAAAGATGAATATCTTAGTATCAAGTGAGAATTGATTTATAAGGAGATGGAGTTCGAAAACCGTCGTGTTGTGTTGAGATTTTCAAGATGAGATTATTGTTAGCAAATGAGATAGGATATTAGATGGATATTGGTAATAAATGAAAAATGTATATTGTAAAAGAGGTTTATGCCTAATTTTATGTATCATAAGAAATTCAATGGAGATTATTACTTGTCATTGTTATTGCTTATTACTACCCTTTTATATTTATGTGTATACGTTAATTTCTATTTTCAAGTCCATCAAGGTCGAGTCAGGAGTGATATTGGTTTAGTTACCTTTCGCTTGTGACCATGTAATTATTTGTAAATTAAAAGACTCATCTCCTAAAACTTGAAATGTAATATTAATCCGTAAATTTGAATGTATGTCTTTAATCTAATGGTTATAACTCTAAGTACATATTTAACTATGCATGTTTATAATTGAAATCAAATCTTTCACTTGAACTAAATTATATGATGTTATTGAATTAGATGTGTTATGTTGATGATGATGAGTTGGATTAAGATCTAGGATGATTGGATCGGGATGTGAAATAAAATTGGAAGTGTAATATGATTTTTTTGATAACTTGGAACCTCCCAGTATAGGGGAGACTCTGCCAAAATTTTGAACCTATATAAAAAAACAATTACCTGGAAATTTTCAATGTATCGCGAAAAAAAGATGTAGAAATCAGGATTGTTACAACATTAGAACATAACTCTTTTAATTAACAATCAACAATATCAACTCATCACTAATATAATTTCTTCATTATCAACGTTACCACATAACTCATTTAATTATCAATCAACAATGTCAATTCATCACTAATATAATTTTTTCATCAATTAATTATCAATCAACAATACCAACTCATCACTAATATAATTTCTTCATCATCAACATTACTAGATAACTCATTTAATTATCAATTATTGATTCAATATTTTCATCCATTTTTTTTCTAGGCCGAAACCCCTTCTCAAAAATAGAACCAATAGTTTTTCTTTAATTTTACAAATTGAAACATTACCCATTATTATTTTATTTATTTAATCATTAATTCATCACAATTTTATAGATTAACCCATTCAACCTCACAACTCATACCATAACTATACACGAACACAATTAAATGAAATATTAACTCACTAAATACATCAATTTAATTGAGAGGAAAGGATTTGTTACCTTTTAACTTAAAAAAATAAAAAATGGAAAGCTTGAAATCACCATAAAAATTTCTTTCCTCTTTCCCCCTTATTTTCCTCTTAATGCCACCCTCTTTAAGGAAAAATCCCTTGTTCCCCTTTTGAGATTTTCTTGTTCAAACCCTTTCTAGCATATTTTAATCACTAGTTCTATATTTTTCTTTTGTGAATTGTTTTGGATGAACTTTGATAAATTTTCACTCTATTTCTTCTCCCTCTCAAGCCCTAACATGGTCGGCCAACATGGCTAATTTTCCACTCCCCACTTGTTTATATATTTACAAGTTTTTTCCTCCTTTTCATTTAAGGACTTCCTTGTTTTGTTTTTAAAACCATTTGACCTAAAAGTTTGACTTATTCAATTTCATCCTTGTCAAATATTAACCTCCTTAGATAATAATTTCTACTCCATTAATTTCTATTATTATTATTTATTTAATTATTCATCCCCCCTTTTAAAAAAAAATGTAAATTAAAATATAGGAATTTACCCGGGAGTTACACATGCGGAGTGATGACCTCCAAAAAATATTGCAACAGTTCATGAATAGCCGAGCTCAGCACTTTGTGGTATAATGGTTTTCAAACATTTTTTTCTTAAGTTATTATTTCCTTGAATCTAAGGAATTTATCTTTTTCTTTCCAGGATACATATAATAGTTAGTTAAAAGAAAGATACGGGGACAATCCTTTAACCCATCTGAATCTTATTCCGGATTTGTGGTTGGAGGCAGGATTATATGGGGGACCCGATAGAAATCAGGTGTACGAACTCACTAACGCTACAACCAAGAACTTACAGATGACTCGTAGTGCTTTGACTGTTGTATGCTTGCAATCAATTCCGAGCACTCAAACTCCAGAGTTCATGGCGATGTTAGACCAACGAGTATAGGCTCAGACGACCCATTTTAATGAAAAATATGAACGACTCACTGCTGATTATGAAGAGCTTTGTCATTTGGTAATGAAGATACGATCACAGAAGGGTGGTACATGTGCACCCCCTAATTAGCCCCACGATTCTGACAATGACCAGCCTCCTCCTCCTCCTCCTCCAGCGTTGTCTTTACTTTAGATTTATTATATTTAAATGTATAAATGTTTAAATTTTTGATAAATGTTTTTTTTATATTATTTTAATTGATTTTAATTATTTTTCTACTTCCGTTCAATATATATATATTTTTAAAATATTTTTAAAATATTATTGATGGGGTTACCAATGAAATAATTTCATCGGTATATTCTAGAGAGAGTTGGAAAAGAATTACTGTAAATGTCACTGCTACTATTAACTCACTGATAGAATTACAGATGGTATTCTGTTGGTGGTATGTTATATTTAATGATGGATATACATACGGACAAATAAAAACCCCAATGACATTACATATGATTTTCCCATTGGTGATATGTTAAATTTATGGTATGTTGGTTTTTAGTCATTTTTTTCTTAAGTTATTATTTTCTTGAATTTGATGAATTTATTTTTTCTTTCCAGGATACATATAACAACCAGTTTAAGGAGATATACGGGAATGATCCTTCGACTTATCCGGATATCGATCCAGATTTGTGGTTAGAGGCAGGATTATCTGGTGGACCCGCTAGAAATATTTAGGTGTACAAACTTTCTAACACTACAACCGAGAACTTACGGATGACTCGTAGTGCTTCGATAGTTGGATGTTAGACCAATGGGTATAGGATCAAACGACCCATCTTAATGATATATGAACGACTCACTGCTGATTATGAAGAACTTCACTAATTGATAATGGAGATGAGATCACAGATAAGTGAACATGTGCACCCCCTAATTGGCCCCATGGTCTTGGTGACGACCAACCTCCTTCTTCTCCTCTAGCGCCGTCTTTATTTTATATTTATCGTAGTTAAACATACAAATGTTTAAATTTGTAATAAATATTTGATTTTATTTTCATTATCTTTCTACTTCTGTTCAATATTTTTTTAAAAAAATATTACTAACAGGATTACCGATGACACAACTCTGTTGGTATATTTTAGAGAGTTGGAAAAAAGTTACTACAAAAATAACTATTACTGATGGAGTTACTAACATATATTCTAGAGAGTTGGAAAAAAATCACTTCAAATACCACTACTACTATTAACGCATCAATGAAATTACAAATGATATTCTATTTGTGATATGTTATATTTATAAATGGATTTACTAACGAAATAAAGTAGGTAATTTTTTTTGGCACGCCTTGTCCATTTGTAAATCAATCAGTATATTTTATTACTCAAGGAAACAAAAGGAAGTATTTTATAACCCTGGATAACAAACTAGTTAAATAAATTCCTCGCCGAGTCCCCTGGTAAGAATACTTTGGATTTTGTCTTGTTTATTTACTTGAACAATACATAGTGTTTTGATATGGCCTTGTGACTTTTTTTCAGCCTCTTAACCTACTAGGATTCCTTTACCAGCTAAAAACGTTAATCCTTCATATGCTCCACATTCTTTTCTAGCTGAATAATATGAATATGATGAAACCCTTATTATTAATCTAAGGAATAGGCCTAGGGTAAATATTTTAACCAAAATCTAGTTTGTTTCATCTCATCAGTTTGTATAACCTCTGAAATTTCTTTATTTTTTCTTTTTTAAAGTACAAGTCCCTAAAGCTACTCCTCTTTTACCTTCAGTAAATGTATAAACCAGGCCATTTTCATTTTCATTTTCATTATATCCCTTGATCATATAGTTGTATCTAAATCTATTCTTGAAGAAGAAGCTCTTAAAGTTTGTCTATATGATTGTCATAACCCAATTCTGGGATATTCTCCAAAAATTCATTCATTTATTTATTTCAAAATAAAAATCAAAAAATAAAATAAAAGCTAGCAACGTGGAGAAAGCAGGCCGGGAAATCAAGCTGTAATTTTTGAAGGAGATTCAAGGATAATTGTACCCTATTATGCCCAAAAATGGAGAAAAAATGCAAATTCAAGGTCAAATTAAATTATTATTGGACGAATTTGCATAAAAATTAAGTCCAATGACATAATTAAATTTTTAATAGGCCAATTTGATTTAATCATGGGCCAAATTAAATTTTAATTATGTTTAAGAATTAATTTGGGTCCAATTGAAGGATTTAATTAAGTTTAAGCACTTAATTATACTTTAAATGGGTCAAATTAATTTTATTTGGGGCTTAATTGGTGAAAAATTAAGTCTGGGGGCCTAATTTGGGCTTAATTGAGAAGATTAGAATTTTAAGAGATCAAATTTAATTTTTACCAAGTTATTTGATTGAATATACGGGTCAAATTGCAAGAAAATTAAAGTTTTGATGTCAATTAGGGGTTAAATTGAAGAAATCCGATACTAGGGACCAATTTGCAAAAGGCGCGGGACTATAGGGGCCTAATTGACAAAAACCGGGGACTAAATTGAAGAAATTGAAAGTTTAATGTTCAATTAGGGGTTAAATTGCAAAAATCCGATACCAGGGACTAATGTGCAAAAGGCGCGTAAATCCAAGGTTCCAATTGAAATTCGGCAAGGGTGTAATTGCATTAAATCAAAAGTTTAGGTCAATTAGGGGTACAATTGCATAAATGTGAAAGTTGGAGGACTACTTTGAACTTTAAAGAAACCCTTATTTAAAACCTAAAACGGCGCTGTTTTAAGTTAAAAAAAAAGGACTAGATGATGCGTCGTCTGGTCACTATTCATTATCTTCCTTATTTTTCCGGAAAATCTAGTCGAGACACCTTCTTTGCAGGTGCATTTAATGCACTTAACGTCCACCAAATTTGTCAAACCTTGCACGAAATTGATCACCAGACATCCCTCTACGTTTGGGTATGGTCGTCACCGGTTCACTGGCACATAAACGGAAGTGGCACCACTCCAAAGAGGCCACCTCAGGCAGCCTGTAGCTGCAAATTGACAGTGCACCATGCTTACTTTGAGCCAACGGTTGAGATCCTTCTCAATCGAATCAAGGGCTGGAATTTGTTCCCCTATGAAAACAAGATTACCCTCTTCCACCCCTATAAATAGGAGCAGATTTCACGTTCTGAGGGAGAAGAAAATCGAGCTCAACGATGGCCGAAAACCAGCCTTCCCTGCCCCTTTTTCCTGCAACCTATCTCTTCTCTGCCTTCTCTCTCCACCGTGGCTTTCAGCCACCACCATCTTCATCACCCGTCTTCTCTCCATCATCCCCACCTCCAGTAGCCATCAAACCACCTCACGTGGTGGTTGCACCACTTCTCTCTCTCTCTCCCCTCTGTAAAAATCTTCTTCTCTGCCACTGTGACCTCAGCAGCAGCGGCAACAGTAGAAGCAGTGGCCACCACCTTTCCCAGAAGCTCTTTTCCTTCCCAAAGACAACCAGGGTAGTAGCTCTCCCCTTGATTAGTACTTAAAAGTGCATTTTTATCAAGGTTTTATATCATCATTTTGCACTTGAAGTATCAATAACTCCTTAACTAAAGCATGTTTTATAATAACATATCTAATTATATAAGATACCTTTAATTTATGGTAAATGTTCATCTTAAATGCAGGCCTATCACATAAATAAAAGAATTGATTGATTAGTTGAAGTACTGAAATTGAAAGGACAAAGAGATGGCCAAACTTAGAAAAGAGATGCTGGTGCAGTCCAAACTGGAACACTGTTCGGTAATTAGGTCATATCTGGAGCTGTAGATCTTGGATTTAGGTCCATTTTATATGGATGGAAAGATAAGACATAGGCCTACAACTTTCATGTGAAGACCAAGATTTAAAAAGGCCGTTTTCAAGTCCAAATTGCAGCAACAACAAAGAAGTCCGAATCTGTCCTGCAGCCCAGACACTGTTTAGTGTTCAGCCCATATCTCGAGTTCTAGAAGTCCAAATGATC
>Ga0325411_1002458_pt1 | contig 21020 bp, 5 predicted proteins | sample PopdelMetagenome_13_FD_206181 | JGI IMG/M metagenome (GOLD analysis project Ga0325411, IMG submission 206181) | Populus deltoides microbial communities from Bellville, Georgia, United States - Xylem-PdIQD-R4 | ecosystem: Host-associated > Plants > Phyllosphere > Stem > Wood/Secondary xylem...
TGGAGTGACACTAATCCTAAAACCAGTGATATCATTAGCTCTTGAGGGAGATTATGAGAAGGTGCATGGATGCAGACAGTACAACACAATCACACCAGCTAAACCAAGAGATGAAAAAACACCAGGAAGAGCAGAAGCACTAGCAAAGTTGGCATGTTGTGAACATAACAACATCCATCAAAGGGAGAAACCAAAGGCACACTGATGTAAAAAAAAAAAATTCAGTGACGGAAGATTATTTCTTATAGCATTAGATAAATAACATAAGCTTCTACAAGAAAAAGATAATACAATCATCATGTTAGTGATTTTGGATAGCCTAAGCCATGATTACGATTGATCGTTTTCAATAACAATCTTCCTCAAAGGGTTATTTTTTTACATGGGATAGCCACACCGCATGTGTGAACGCATGTTCTGATCAAATATGTTTTGAGAAAGATTGTGACCTGAAACGATCAATCGTAATCACGGCTTAGGCTATGGATTTTTTTGATCAAATATGTTGCAAAGCAGAAAACATTTACACATTTTTTTTTATTCAGATTGCAACAGCAAATTATCTCCCTCTCATACTAGCAATTTTTTGAATATTTTTGAATTCCAAACATATTCCCAGAGTAACATGATTCCAGAGATATTCACTAATCTAGATCTATACGAGGACCAAAGCTACCAAGTCTGCAAACATATTTTGATGCTAATTTTCCCACTTTCCATGTTACAGTACTAAACTAGCCAGGTCTCAATGTGGTACGCTATGTATGACAGCCATCAAGACATCCAAGAAACCAACCCCGTAGTCATCTGAGATAGAGTTCGACTTGCCATAACTCAACATTAGGGCCACACATGCTGCTTAAGTTAAAGCACATGTCCTTCCTGCCTACTACCGTTTAACAAAAAGATTCAATTCTCAATACAAAGAAGCATGATTATTGCACTGTTGATATGCACAAAATAATGAGTCAAGTTCAGACCTCATCAATAGTTTGAGTTTTACGGGTGCGGTGCAGAAACTGATTGGTAGTAATGCGCGTAAATTCATACTCCTTGGAAACTATACAAGAAATAAAATACAAAGTTAAGTTTCAGGATAAGGTGAAACCCTCAAGAACCAAAGCCAGGTCCTTCTTCAAGCTTGTGTTCAATCTTTTGCTTTTCTACAGCTACCGTTGCATACCTGATGTCGGTCCACATTCTAATTCCATATAATTTGAAGGAGCATCACAAACATCCTCATCAGCATCTGATATGCCCAACTCCGCATTAATTTCTGCATCTGACTTCTCTTGGGGGAAGGAGCAATCAGCAAAGGCTTTATCCATGTTGTCCTCGCAGATCCTTAGAAATCAAAAGAAAAAATAATAACAGCTGACAACTTAGAGAAGGGAACAGGAAACAATGAGAGAGGGGAGTACAAGAGGGGGGAAAGACGGGGTTGGAGGAAATGTCTGTAATGCTGGAAGACAGCTCCTCTTATACCCATACCAAAAAAAAAAGATGAATTGAACATTCACATTGAGATCATAAGATTAACATATAATTAATTTTTGGCAGCTCAGTAAGTTCCAAAGTCTAAAATGAAATGTGGAAGCCAGTCATCCTGGAGAAGCAACACTCAAATCTTAATTTCATTGAAACCAGAGCTGAGAAAACAAACTTTGGATCACTCAAAGATTCCTAGTCAAGCAAGATTATAGAAGGTCCATGGGATTATTGGATAGTTGATCCATGCCCAAAAAGGAGTTGTAAATTAATGGACAGGGTGGCCATCTTTCCCCTTAACTAAAGCAAGCTTAATCAAGCAGGTAAGAAGTGTACGGTTGAGACTCCAGCCAGGATATTTGATATTTGTATATCCCTAGAAATTTCACAAGCAAGTCATCTTACCTGCACAACTGGCCTTTCTCATTTTCCTATTGTAAACTATATTTGGGAGGCTTAGGTGCCCGTAAGGTCAAGGATTTTTTTTTGTTTGTTGTCCTTCAGAAGATACATGTAGCTACTAGCTAGCACAAAAGCTGATAAAAGTTGCATCTGAATGTCTGTGTCATGTGTCTTAGTGGTGGCAAAACACCGGTTCACTTTTTTTTTGGCAGTGCTTTGTCACAAGGAGTTTGTGGAATAGGACCTTGCTTTCTTTGGTGATCAGTGGTTGATGTGCATGTCCAAAAAACAGAAGAATTTTGTTACATGTGTTTTCTAGGTTAGAGGAGAGAAAGCAAGATGGCATGACTCTTTGAGCTTGTACAGTGTTTGTAGTGAATTGTCTGCTCAAATGGAGAGTGCCAGAAAACAATCAGCAAGAGTCAACAAGAGAATTTTTCAAAACCATTATTTATTCAACTGATTACCTTTGGGATAGACTAGTAATTATGCCCTCTTTAAAGTGTTCTGCTCTGGAACTTTTAGATACCATCAGCTCATTTTCAGAGTGATTAAAGAGCTCTTTTGGATTAACATTCTCGCACTAATTTGGAACAGCCCTTGACCTCTTATTGTACTTAATCTCATGCTAATAAAGTCTTTTTATTTTTCTTAAAAAATAAAAGGAGTGAATGTGTAAAGGGGTGCAGACACAGCACACAAAGATACAAAACCTGCAAAATTAATAGAATGAATTGAAGGGGCACAAGATAGAGTACCATTGGCGATGTGTTTGACTGATAGATTCTACAAGTCTAACTGGAATACGCCGCCATTTAAGACAATCATCACAGCGAACCCAAGCATTATCTGGGAATAAATTTTGCTCCATCACCCCACTTGACAGCATGTCCAGATTAGTTACCTCTTCTGCAGTAGTGTCATTGCCAGTATCAGTTTTTCCATTGTCATCTACAGTATGATTACAACAACAATACATGTCAGAGCAGAATGCTTCTTGACCTTTGGTATAACAAAAGGATATATCAAGTTCCATGAGAACATGACTGCAAAAGCATTAAAAAATCAGATCACGCAACATAAACAATTCAGGACCTATTTCAGGATGTTCTTCACCTTTGTAAACAACATGATCACAAACACTCTTCTCCTCAGCTTTGTTCTTTTTAACTGACTTCCTATCATTTCCTCTCTCCTTGCAACCATTTGCCCTCCTGCTTTTTGCAGAGTCAGAGACTTTGGACCTTCTCTTGTTTACTCCATCAGATTTCCTTGGAAGTCGGCGTCCCCTGGATTTAGTTGAAGGAAGAGGATTCTTTGAAATCTGTGATTCTGACGACCTAAGGTCAGCATCCAGTTCACCACATACTTTAGTTTCCATAATGATTTCTCCTCTCAAAGCCCCTTCAGGGTCTCCAAGTTCAGTCTTTCCTGATGAAAGTACCAGTTCTGCCGAATATTCTTTAGTGCTTGTTGTGTTGACAGAACCATTAGCACTGGTGCATGATGTAAGAATCTCACTAGAGGAAAGACTATCACCCTTTCTCTGCCTGCCCCCTCGTTTCTTTGCCAATTTAACTTTCTTTAAGCTTGCCACAGCAGGTGAACAGTTTCCTGCTTGAGGGAGGCTTTCTTTCTTTTTTCCCCTCTTTCCACCAGTACCCTCTTCATCTGCAGCAAAAGCCTTAGAAGGAGACAGAACAGCATCAGGATAATCTTCTTCACATCTTGCATCGACTTGAACCTCGGGTACTGAATTTATAACTTCCGAATCTGGTGAAGTTCCAGCATCTGTATACCTCTTCTCAGTTGCAACTCCCAGTGCTTCAACCTCTGTATGGGAAGGAACCCCAAGATAATCTTCCATAAAATCTCTAGATGACTTCTCAGAAATTACAGTGCCCTCCATGTCCTTGTTTGCAAGTTTTACATCCATAGCAGAAGCATCACAGTGTGCTTTTGCCTTCCCCAACTTAATGTAAAAAGACTGAAGCTGTTTTTGAGTTCCCTCTTCAACCATGTTATCTCCCACACAATAGGCTAACTTTGAAATTTCAAAATTGGTTTCCTGGCATGACTCAGCCCCATAATCACTAACAAGATCACCAGATGCCTTAGTATTAATTACCTCGGGGATTATCATCTTTGGATTACTTTCAGTTTGACAAGCATCTTTTCCCACTTTAACTTTCAAACGAATGCAATGAGCCGAAGCATGACCTTTCTTGCCGGACCTTCGTGAGGTTCCACCAGCAAGTTTATTCCGCTTTCCACTTCCTTGGTCACCCCTTGCCTTCTGTGATCCAAGATTCTCAATTTCATCAGGTCTGAGACCATTAATCAGCATAAAAGTTTGTGTAATATTCCCCAATAATCCCCAAGCAGAAGAGCGAGCTGGTTTGGAGACGCAGCTCCGCCTCCTTGTCACACTCTTGAAGACGATCTCAATACCTCGATGCAGGTTTGGGACTTTGGTTGTGTTCCTACATTTCCTCGCAGCCCTTTTTGTCTGGGTCTTCTGGCTTGATTTCCGTGTTCCATTGCTCCTTCGTGAAGATGGTGATACAATGACATGACACTTGGTTTCAGAAACACTATCAATACTGACATTATTCTTTGCTTCATAGTCTGTCTCTCCAGAACAGTCAACTGCACTGCTAGAATCAATAGTGCCATGTGCTGATGCCTGGGAACAAATGCCAGCTTGTGTCCTAGCCAAGGCATTGCTTTCCTGTTCTGGAACCCACTCTATAGCTAGACCATTGACAGCCTTGGAATCCAGTTTACATGGTATCAACTTCTGCTCATCATGATGAACATTTTCTTCTGGCAAACCAGTCATGGGCATTAATTTCAAGTTCTCCTGTGATCGCAACAACAAGTTGGAAGTAGTAGTCTCAGCCGCATCTAAAACAAAAGATGGCTCCTCCATAACCCCTCCTGCAAAGGGACGGCTAATGATCTGATCACCCTTCTGGTCATCCTGCTGAAGACACTTGCTTGGTGGACATGTCACAGGTGTCAATTCCAAGAGTATTTCATGGTCCAGTGGAAGCAACTTTTGGTCTTGATTATCAGTCTCTAACCTAGTTAAGATAACACTTTTCTCTTCTGAAACCATAGTACGTGATGTCCCATCATCTTGCTTGTCCTGTTCAACACCGTTTCTAGGTGAAACATTCACTGAAATCAATCCAACAGGCATTTCACAGCTTGGTGAAGGACCTATTTCATTACAGGTAGCAGTCTCTGCTGCAGCTAAACCATCAGTTTTGTCTTCCATGACCCCTTGAATACTAATACTCTCTATCCCAGCTAAATCATTGTTTTTCTCTTCCATGGTCACCACCATAGAGGTACCACTGTCTTGCATGTCCTTTTCAACACCATATCTAGGCAAACATTTTGCAAGCATTTCATAGCCCAGTGAAGGCAATATGTTTTCACAAGTATCAACAGTCTCCGTCGCCACTAAACCATTACTTTTCTGTTCCATCACCCCTTGAACGTTGCTCTTCCCTAGGGCAGTAAAATTGCCAATTTTCTCTTCCACAACCACTTCTTGAGAGGCACCACAATCACGGTTGTAGTGTTCACTGACATCACCAGGTAAACTTTTTACTGGTATTAGTTCTGCAGGCATTTCTCTACCCGATAAAAGCATTATTTCATCATGTGTATCAACCTCTATTGGAGCCAAGTCATCACTGTTTTCTTCCATGACCCCTTGAACACTAACGTTCTTATCATCCCTCTGGTCATCTTGTTGACCGCCATTTCTGCACCAATCATTTGCTTGCACTAATTCAGCTGGCATCTTGCAGCCCAGTGAAAGAACTATTTTGTTGGATTTAACAGTCTCTATTGCATCTAAACAGTCATCTTCAATAACCCCTTGAACATTTCCACTCTCATCTTCATTCTGGCCATCTTGTTGATCACAATTTCTAGGCATATCATTCACAGGGTTTAATTCTACAGATGTTCCACAAGCGGTTGGTGGCACTGTTTCATCAGAAGCGTCAGTCTCTGCTGTAGCTAGACCATCACTGCCCTCTTCCATAGTGCCTTGAACACCAGCATTTTTATCATCCATTTGGTCATCCTGTTGATTGCAATTTTTCAGTGAATCAGGAACAACCAGCAGTTCCAAAGACCCTTCACAATCTACAGCTCCACCATTCTCACCTCCAAGCCCTACTTTTTCCTCCCAGAATCTATCTGTCTCCCTGATACAATCATCCCTTCCACTTTGACCCTCATCCAAACATTCCCCACCAACCCCAGATTCATCCTCCAACAATCTTCCTGCTATCGAACCAACCACGTTCTCACCCTCACCCACCAACCCAATTCCCCTATCATCCAACACAGCCTCCATAACATCGCTGTAGCTAGCACAAACACCATTATCTTTCTGAGACAATTCTGCAAACCCATTTGTTGCACTAGAGGGGTCCGCGTAAAATTCAATAGCACTCCGACAAGTCTCCAAGGCTGGCAGCTGCTCAGAATTCTTGATAAACTCCAGGCATGGATGCTGCTCAGTCGCAGCAAGATTCAAGGGCTCGTGAGGCTCACACGCGCCCATCTCAGTTTACCAGTTTTAATAGCCAGTTAAGACACGCCCATATCCAAGACAACAACAAAAAAACAATTACACGAAATTCCTACCAACCACAATGCACGACCCTAGTCACCCCCGAATCAAAAAAAAAAAAAACTTGCCTCTGTTTCATTCACTCGCAATCTCCCTCAAAACAAAAGCAGCAAAAACCGATAAAACAATACCTTGGTCAAAACGCTGGTAGAGAAAAACCCTAGAATCCACCTCCCCTGCGAAAGCAAAACCCTATTTAATCATTCCAAGGATAATGCAGATATAAAAAAAAAAAAAAAAACCTTCGCGGAATTACACGAATATAAAAATATTTAGCACCGATAAAATTTTTGAAGGATTATTGGAGGAGCAAAAATACCTGTGTGGAGAAGAGAGGCATCAGGCCCTGAGAACTGAAAGAGAAGGGCTGGTTTTTATTTTATTTTATTAAATGTAAATTATTTCTTTAAATAGTGTTTTTCCTATTATTTTTTCCGAGAGAGAGAGAGAGAGTTGCTTAATGGTGTTGTCAAAGGATAAATAGGACGCACGGAAAGGAAAAGCGAGCGTGTTGCCGGAGAGAGAAATATACGCGAGGGAGAGAAAGAGGTCATCGATTTCTTTTTTCTTTTTTCCTTTTTTTATCTGTAACTGTGGATTTTTTTTTGTTTTTTTTTTTTTTTTTTGCAAGAGAGAATGCTTACAGTATAATTTCCCGTCGGCAGGTAAAAAGAATAGTTTTCAAACAAAAGTACTTAACAGGTGATGGATCCATATTTAACAGCAAAAACAAAACACAGAAAACCTTAAAAAATCCAAAAACATTTCTAAAGATGCTTAATACCACATCAGATCGCAACTTTTATTAAATATCTTTGTTTTTGTATTTTAAAAATATTTTAAAAAAAATTTAAAATTTTTTTATTTTTTTTTAAATTAATATTTTTTTAATGTTTTTAGATCATTTTTATGCAATGATATCAAAAATATTTTTTAAAAAATAAAAAAAATATTTTTTTGATATTTTTTTAATGAAAAGCACTTTGAAAACCAACCGCAACCACACTCCCAGACAAGCTAAGGTGATTGGAATTAAAATTGTGTTTGGAATTGTGGTAGTAGTCGTAGTTTAAAGTATTTTTAATTTAAAAATATTTTTTTATTTAAAAAAATATTTTTGATATCAACACATCAAAACGATTTGAAAATAAAAAAAATAGCAAAAAGAAACACGGCTTACACGGTGTTCCCAGACAAGCACTAGGTATTGTACCCCAAGTGCACCATCCAGGGGTATGTTCACTGCTAGGTGTGCTGAAAGTGACACGACTAGCCTTGTTAGAAATGCATTTGAAGGCCCTTGATGGTTGAGCTCAGCGGTCATCGTGTGACTTGTTCCGCCTCAGACCCGAGTTCGATCCTCTATGTGCACGCCTGTCACCCCTGCGGTGCCTTACCTGCTCACTGGGCTTGCAGGATGTTCAGTGGGCCGTGGGGAATAGTCGTGGTGCGTGCAAGCTGGTCCGGACACCCCACACTAATCAGAAAAAAAATGCATTTAAAGACCTCTTCTTCTTGGGTCAAAGCAACGTATCTTGATTCATTTTTTATTTTTAATGGACCTAGATACCTTACACGAACCCGATATTCAATTAAAAAAAAATTACAAGACCCAACACGAGCCTCTCGGTATTTTATACTAATACAATATGTATTATTTTAAGTAAAATACAACTCAAAATATCATGAGAATTAAATTATACTTCAGCCTCTTCTCTCCACAAAATGATAAAGCTCACGAGTTATAAATACATAATGAATTATTCAGGCTTAAAGATTCAGAATCTATTAATTCTTAATACTTTCATCATGCATATTTTTAAATTCTTTCTCTCTAAAATATCAATCCATTTTCTCTCTCTGCAAAAATTGTTGACTTAGAGCATGTTTAACAATGTGGTGGCGGTTGTATTTCAAAGTGTTTTTTATTTAAAAATACATTGAAATAATGTTTTTTATTTTTAAAAAATTATTTTTGACATCAGTACGTCAAAATGATTTGAAAACATTAAAAATATATTAATTTGAAGCAACAATAAAAATAAAAAATTTTCAATTTTTTTCAAAAACATTTTTAAAACGCAACGTCAAACACACCCTTAAGCATCAAAAAGTCTTTGCATCGTTTAAATTATATATTTTGCAAGTACTAGCTGCTAACTACACTAGCTTACCAATCATTATTTACTATTAGTTACCAACTACTTTGACTTTTCTTGTTAAGGCCATGTTTGTTTCCTGGAAAGTGGTTTCCGGTAAACCACTTTCCAGACTTTTCTGTGTTTGTTTGTTATTAGAAAAGTTGGTCAATAGAAAACACTTTTCAGTTAAAGGAAAAATTGGCTTGATTTTTAGGAAAGTATTTTTCTGAAAATTTTGGACAAAAAACACTTTTCGAAAGTTATGAAAAATTTAGAAATGTCATATTATTTGCTGATTATATCAAATTTGATCCTCAAACTTTTGATTGTTATATATATTTTGTTTTGAATATTTATTTTTCAATTTCATCTCTTAAAATTAAATTTTTATATTAACTTTGGTTCTTATTTTTATAACTATTATTTGTTTTTTTCTTATCATTTTTTTATTGAAATTTTTTATTTATCAAATTTGATCATCATTCTTTTTATTGTTACTTATTTTATTTGAAATAATTTATAAAATATTATTTATTATTATTTTAATTTCTTTATCTTTTATTTTTTTATTTTTAGATTTAATCTCTATTATTTTGCTTATTATTTATTTTATTTGAGATAATTTATGAATTTTTTTTTCAATTTCAATTTCACTCTCTTTCAACTTTTTAATTTGTAAGATTTGTTTCTCATTATTTTAATAAATTTGAGAAAAATAAAACATTAATAAGTTATTTTTCAGCTTATTTTCCATGACATAACAAAAAACTGAAAATTATTTTCCAACTTATTTTTAATTACACTACCAAACATCGGAAAGTAATTCACTTTCCCGGAATTCACTTTTTTGGAATTTACTTTTTAAAATAAAATTACTTTCCAGCAAACAAACATAACTTATTCGACACCGTAGCTATAAATAATAAATAAAATTAATTGAACTAAGAAATTATCCTGTTTTTCAATTCATCAATCTTAATCATCTTGGGTCTCTTTATCAACATGCACGAAAAACTCACATACACTGCATCATTTGAACATCTATCATATGACGTGCTAGAGTAAGAAACATGAAGAAAAATACATATAAAAAAGCATGTGATTACAACATAAGAAAAAGCCACCATAGTGTTAATCTTTACCTTATTAATTTGTTTTGTTAATGTCACGAGGAATACTTTGACTAGGAAGATTACGAAAATACCCAAGGTGGCCATGTCACAGCAAAAGTGGGGGTTTGGTAGTAGGAGGCCATCGGTGATGGATTTTCAATCATATATGCATATTTGCCTACATAGATTAATTTTTTTCCAGACTTAAAAAAAAGAAGTTAAAGAGTACCAAGAGTTTTCTGTAGTGTTATTAAGTTTAATCAAGTGATTTGATTTTAAAATTTATCATGACTTGAATTTTAAATTAAATTAAATCATATAAAAACTGATTAAAAAGCAAATCATTTAATTTAATGAATAAAAAAATAACTTAAATAACCGATAAAAATATGTCATAGTTTTTAAAAAAACTTTAAGATGACATTTTGTTTCCTAATATTAAGATGATATCGGGTTGGACCAAACTCGGTCACTCCGCGACCTGGGTTGTAGATTTCAATGGATTTAATAACTTTTTTTTGTTTATGTAAATTATTTTTATTTAATTTTACAATAACATTAGATGTTTGAAAATCAAGCATCAATCTTAAAAAAATATTTATTTGAAATCGCGATAATTCTATAGAAAGTAAAAAAAATAAATCACAAATTCTATTTATCAACCAGTACAATATTGAAGAAAAATGAAATAAAAAAAATAATTAAAAAATTAAAGGACCGAAACTAAAAAACACATATAAAGTTTGACTGGTAAACCCGCTAAACCTATGAATCAGGTAACTCAAGTCACCATGCCAAGCTTGCAAACAAAGTGATGGACTCCACCTGAATTAATATCTTGTTTTTTTGAACTATTATGTAATTATCTATATGATAACAAAAATAAACGATCGTAAAATTGAGTACTAAATCAGTACTGAGATTTTTTTTAAAGATCATGATAACCTCATAAAAAGCACAACGAAACAAATTATAAAACTCAATTATTAATTAATTTAATATCAAATGATGAAATTGAAATAAATAAATTTAAAAAAGAAAAGTTAAACTCATCACACCTGTCAACAGGCTCATGGATTTTCTAAAATTCAATAACATGTTTTTTTAAAACTATTTTTTTTAACTACATGATAAAAAAAAATAGACGATCACATAATCAAGTTCAACTAGTAAAAAAAACAGCCCGCTAAACCCTAGATTAGGACAATCAGGGTTATCTTACTAAACTTGCAAACCGAGTTATATTGACCCCACAAAGTTTAATAATCTAGTTTTTTTTAAAATAATTTTTTGTTTAACTAAATTTTTTTAAAAAAATATTATACTACAATGCTGAGATATTTTTTTGATATTAATTCGATACTATAATATTTTTTAATATTGTGATAACTATATAAGATACAAATTAAAATAAGTTATTAATTTCAAATTCCTATAAACATATCACACACACATATAAAAGAATTAAATTAAAAAAAATCAATAAAAAAAAGTAAATAAAAACATCACTAATACACGTGGAGAGACAATCTTTTACCCGTAACTTTTAGCTTTATTTACTCGATGCTTGACTTCATTTATGCCATTTTATTTTTTCTTTCGAAAAGTGCAGACCACGTGCCTAACCCCAGGGTAATCACCCTTTAGGCATTTTTTTAAACAATCATGTCAGGCCACGTGAAGCTCTTGGAGAAGAGGGTGGGGTAGAGAGAGAATTAACCTCCGAATTCTTAGCTGAGTGACGCGTGAAATTGAATTATTAAATTAGATAAATTTAATTTATCTCATGACCTTATGGACGGGCTGGAATTAATTAATCGCTGATGCTTCATTTGTGTGTTTGGTGTTCCGCTAATGATGACATACTTGGTATTGTAATATAATTAGTGTTAGGTGATGTGGTTGGATAATTTATTTAAAAGAAATTTGATTTTTTTTAGTTTTAAATTATTATTTGTATTATATTTTTGGATTATTCTATGTAATAATGTTAAAAATAAAAAAATATTATTTTAAGATATTTATAAACTAAAAACACTTTGAAAAATAATTTTTAATGCATTTTCAAACACCTACTTTTTAAAGATAATTTTTACTTGAAAATATATTAAAATAATTTTTTTAATCTTTATATTTTAACATATTAAAATTATGGAAACATACTTAAACAAAGTTATTAATTTAATAATCTTTTAAATAAAACATATTTTAAAAACATCAAAAAGAAAAAAACCATCCTGGAAGGATCCGCGTCTCATCGTGGACTAATTGCGCTATGAAGCACGAACCTTTTCTTGGGTTTTTCTGGGCTCGAGGTAGTGGTTTGGGCCTATCAGATAAGAGCTGTGCCCTATAAATTAAAGGCCTATTAGGCCTTGTAACTTAATTTCTTGCATCCAAAAATGACTCGAATTAAATTGATATCATCCTATGTTTCCATGAAGCCCTAAGGCACACCCGAAGAGAAGAGAAAAAAGAAAAAGATAACTTGCATCATTAAAATTAAAATCTGTCTGTTTTTATATTTTAAAAGTATTTTTAAAATAATTTTTTATTTTATTTTTTAAATTGCAAAGCCTGATATAAAAAATAAATTTTAATAATAAAATATTATTATTTTGTTGTATTTTTAAATTTTAAATTTTTTTAAAGAGAAGGCAAACAAGATTTGCCCCCAGGCATAACCAGGTCACAAATTCCCCAAGAACCCAGGCTACAAATGAAGGTACGTGCCGATTTTCAAGAGTACTCGATTCATATATATGAGATGTGCACATAATTTATAAAGCAGATAGGCATGGGCTGTGAATGCACACGCAGTCACACAGCAACATTTAGTGTTTCACGGGCTAAGTGGTTCTCGCAAAGCTTAATTATACAAGTTTTAGTACGACTAGTGGCTTGAGATGACACCAAATTAATTAATACAAACACTGGACTGCTGAAAAGATTAATCAAGAAAGCAAGTAAGAGGATTAGGGGTACAACTTGAGACCCAATTACATCCTCTCTTGCAAATTTGGCTGGATAGGCTGCACGCGGAATGCGAGAGGCACCTGGGAATTATAGTCTCTCACCCTTTGTTGATGATAAGCATTTTCCATCTCCATCGCATTCTCTTCCATGGCCATCTCTTGTTGTTGCTGTGTGTGTGTATATATATATATATACATACAAAGAGAGAATATACATTGATAAACTTTCAAGGAATGAATATTCACAGTAGGATTGAGAACCAGGCAGGGTCATCATGATCTAGCTAGCTACTTATGTCATGGGATGATTCAATTAAACCAATCAAGATATGGAGTTGATTTTCAGTTTTTGGTCAATCTCGAATATATATCGACCAGGGTATATACAGACTTGAGTCAGTAACAAAATTCACTCATATTAACAAGATGAATGAAGGGGGCCAAGCCTGCCTAGAGGATATAATTTTTTTTCTCTTTAACTTTTACTGTTTCAGTCACTTGATTTTATGTTCGAGCCTTCTTTTTGCTTTTTGGATAGCCAATTGGCCTGGTTAATTAATTAGTTTGATGTGTGGTGATGGCATAGCCAATTCCCCATGCATGAAACAGTACATACAAGCTAGCTAGCACACCTAAAATTCAGAGCGAAGGTGATAGCAAATTATACCAGAACGAACTGGAGGTGCTTGAACTCCTCATCCAATATCTTTTCCTGAAAATTTCCAGTAAGAAGGAATATAGTTAGACAAAAAGCAAGACTTTAACTAGTTTTTGCAGGAGAAACCAGAAGATAATAAATAGAGGCCAAAAAATCGAAGCCATAATCTTGTCACTCATAATATGAAGTGACGGTTTGAAATATACATACATTTTGCTCCAACATGCTGTGGAACTCCATCTGCCAAAATCAAGGAAACTAAAATTAAATAAACATTAAAGAAAAAAACAAATAAAGGGACACTGCACTAACCTGCTTATCAAGCCTAGTGTGTGTGTGTGTGTGTGTATCAATTATCAAGAGCTTGGAATTAGCAAGCAAATAAGCATTTATTTTTTATTACAGAACACCGCACTACCTGCTTTTTACGGACAGCAGCAAGGCCAGTATCAAGGGCTTCCTCTATGGCCATCAACTCTTTGTGGGGCAAAGATGAGATATCCTGCCCTTTCAGATGCCTGGAAATTCACATATTTTGATATTATCAATCGAGAGAAAGAAAATTGAAATTAATCAAGATCAAAGAGATCAAAGGGAGGAAGGGAAATCTACCTCAGCTCAATCTGCATGCTTTCATTCTCTTTCTTGATTCTGTCAATCTCGTTGCTGAGGTTCTGTTTTATATATATATATATATATATATAAAGAAACCCTAGGTCTTAATTTTTTCTTCACAAACACATGAATATAAAAAAAATAGAAATTCGCGAAAAGATAGACAGAAAATGAGCGTTGATCCTTTTAGACTGTTCATATGGTTAATAGGCTTCTGTTCCAAAGAACAAAACAGTCTTCTAGTGGTGTCTCTGTGAAGCTTGTAAAGAGAGTAGATTCGATCGCCTGTGTAGATCTATTTTTGGAAACAGTTTTCATTTCCTTGTGGTCTAGCTAACACCTATTATTGATCATTCAATTTTAGCAAGGAAAAGGAACTCATTTATAAAACAATTTGTACTAGATCTGTCCATGAAATACTATTTTTGGTTTTCTTTTTAAATAGTATAAAAACAATGTTGTCATAGATTGCATCCCTTTTGTAGATCTGTTCATAGGATTCAAAGTTGATGTCGTTGCTTGTCATAATTATAGCAAAATATATAAAACTTCATCTTATTTTCCACTGGAAGAACAAGATGCTTCAAAGGTAAATACAACAGACAAAAGGTGCTGGATCAGATATTAGGGGGCAGAAAGAGAGAGAGAAAGAGAAGAGAGTTAAACCCTACCTCATGTTTAGCATCCCACAGCCTCTTGCCAGATTGCTTGTGATACTTGTCCAACAGATCGACCACCCTTCACCGTCAAAATCAAAATTTGAGACAGAAAAAAAAAAGAGTAATAAAAATATAAAGACGACCAAGAAGTTTACAGGAAAAATAAAAAAAAAAGAGAAAAAACGAGAACTATAAAATTCTAGACAAAAGCTTGAAATAAACTGGAACTACATACGTAGTGGAAGGGCTGCAGTACTCATGCATCCTTCCAGAACTAGCAAAGATGACAAGAGAAACTTGAGCATCGCATAAAACTGTGATCTCCTTAGCTTTTTTTGTGATCCCACTTCTCCTCTTAGAGTAGGTCACTTGCCTGTTGCTTGAGTTTTCAATCCTCTTGATCTCAATCTTACCTCTCCCCATCTCTCACTACACACTCAGAGAACTCTTTTCTATTCCTTTTCCTACTTTTCTTGATTTCAAAGTGAAGGTGTGAGGAGATAATGTATTAAAGGAGTTAAAGAGATATCAGAGAAACAGGGCAAAGCAATAGAGGAGCTTACTATTACGGGTTAGAGGATATAAAACTTTCGTGTCGAACAGAAGGAGAAGGGGTTTGTTTGTGGGTTGTTGACAAAGCCAAGCCAAGCCAAGCCGACCGCTTTTACCTGGTGTTTGATTTGGCTTTGTTAGTTTGTTTCACCTCGTTAACCATTGGTTCTTTTTCTCCCTCCTGCGAAGCTGCCTGATACCAATTGTTGCTTAGGGTTTTGATTTGGAAATCTAGACAAGACTTTAACATAGACTAGGGTGTGATCGATACGTAAAATGCAGTTGCGGATCTCGAACTGGATAGAGGCTGTGGAAATCTAGACAAGACTTTAACTTAGGGTCTTGCTGTTAAAAAAAAAGATGAGGGTCTTGAGGTATATATGTGATGGTCTTGTCTAGGGTTTGAGTGATGAAAATATATATATATAGTGAAATAATCAAACTTTAACCATCAAATCGAAAAATCAATAGGGTCTCTTCTGGATATTTCATGCCAAAAGATAAGGAATATGACTTTCATGTCAAAAGGGTTCCGAAAGCTTTTTTACGTGCCCTGTTGATAAATGAAAGGGCATGGATTTCAGGCTCCAAATTGTCATGGTCATGTGCATGCCTAGCTAGCTGCTGTGAACTTAAACAGTAGGGGCAAAAGGTTCCCGGAAGCTTTCTTACGTGCCCTATTGATAGATGAAAGGGCATGGATTTCAGGCTCCAAATCGTCATGGTCATGTCCTAGCTAGCTGCTGTGAACTTAAACAGTAGTCAGTAAAACCATTGGGACTCTTGACTGATCAATTAAGAGCTGATGTGATGGGGAAAGTTGCACATTTTTGTACGCGGTATTATCGAACATACTGCGTGTATCTTTGCGCCTCTTTACTCGGGAGCGATACGAAGCTCCCCTCTGAGGAATTTAAAAAAAGATTATTGTTCTCTCTCTTTTTTTTTTTACTTTTCTTTTCCGATTTCACTTTGAATAGTTATGATCAGATAAACGTTGTTTCAAACGTTGCTTTTAATTTCTGGCTGCAATTAATGTTAACTTCTCTATGCATTGGTTTTCATAACCTATATTATACATGATATTTTATAAAATTATTTTTTATTTAAAAATATATTAATTTTTTTATATCAGCTCATTAAAATTATCATAAAAATATAAAAAAAAATTAATTTAAAATTTTTTAAAATTTAAAAACTTTCAAACACAATTTTAAACACAGAAAGAAAAGATGCCTGATGATGATGTAGGTGTGATCATCTGTACTTCAACATTTCTTTGATTTGGACTGTTAATCTGTCTTTTTTTTTCTTTGGTTAAATAACACGTCTGGGACTATGGTTGGAACGAAGCTGGTGGGGGGAGCTTTCTTGCTGACTTGTTTAGATGGCTACAAATTCTGTCCAAGGCTTTGCGCTTCCTTTTTCACTTAGATTTCTTTGGATCTGGGCAAGTGTTCCTGATGCCTCTACTTAAAACGCTAGTCTGATTATATATGTCTAAAATGCTAAATAATACATAAATTAAATAATATTGTTTAAACAAGCATATGTATATAAATATATGATTTTATTAAATATATAACCGGGTATAATCTCTATCTAATTAATATATTCTTTCAAAAGAATATGACAATCATCTGATTGTTCCCTTGAATTTGATATATGATGACTTGATTTATTTGAGAAATGAAGTCAAGATTTGTGCTTTGTAAAAACACGAATTTGAACGTGTATTGCGAAGCGAGATATGGTGATTTGATACTTTGAAAAGTAACTTTATTCATAGATAAAGGAAACTTGATAACTTTTAAAAGAGTTTCCTTGCTTGAAGAGAGAGAGAGAAAGAGAGTGAGAGAGCTTTCTTGCTTGCAGAGCTTGTCTTAAATAAAATTTGTATCTCCCAGAATCCTCCAATTTTTCTTTAGGTTGAGGCCCTCTATTTATAGAGATCTGCAGGAGCTCTCAGATTATTTTCCAATGCCACATGGCATAATTTCATTGGTTGATATTTATTGACGGGATCTTACATTTATGACAAGATATCTTGACGGGATCTTGTATTCATAATAAGATATTTTGAATATCCCACCCCAATTGTCAACCTTTTATTGGCTAAGAAATATATGAAGACTTATTTATTTTTCATGTCATATATTTCAATTTTATTTTATTTTTTTTAAAATAAAATAACACGTGGTGAAATTTGATTGGTAGAAAATTTGTGTTTCTACAAATATATTAATTTAATTTAATTTATTTATTAAGAATAAAATAATATTTTTAGTTTGACTTATATTATAATATCTTTTTATTTAGATTAAAATAAACATCTTAGAATAAATAAATTAATAAAAACTCTAGTTTTTTTTTCTCTTATGTTTATATTAATTTTTTCTGTTGTCGATTTGTATTACTTTAACATATTTCTTAAATTACGCACCTCAATGAAAATGAGAATTCTGTGGGTTTAGGGCCACTTGCATGCATAATTCCCCGGCCGATCTATGTAACTAGCTAGAATCTTGAATCCACACTATCCCCGGCCGATTTCTTGTGGATCTTTCTCAAGTTTTATGCCTCTTGTTCCATAAGCAAATCACAATATAAATAACCAGGGACAGACCATGGAATTGAATCGTATATATGGGCTTTCTCGAGTTATGTGCCTCCGATGAACAGAGATATCCGCAACATATATATAAACGTGCATGAGGCCATGGACATGTAGGTTAATTAAGCACATTCATGCATACCCTTGGGGGATTTAAAAAACAGTTTATATAAAAGAGACGACACAGTATGAGGACATGAAAGTAATTATGCCTGATCATAATATTATATAAGATAAAATAATTTTTTTTATATTTTGTTTAGTTAATAATAAACAAGATAAAACAAGATACAAATATATATTTAATCATCGATTTAAAAAAAAAACTAATTAAAAAAATCAGTATTTTACTATTGCAAGTTAACAACCAGTGAATTGAAGACCGGATAGCAAAATGGTCATTTTACAGGTTCAGTTAGTATTGCTAAATAGAATGGGGATAGATTAATTGGTATTTTAAATTTTTGCACTGTAAAATAACTTAATTTTTATAGAAATAAAAAAAATTAAACTTTCATGCAAGAATTATTTAGTCTTTTTAACTTTTTTTTTAAAGGTAAAACGACTAAATTATATCTAAAAGCAAATTTTGCTAAACTAGATTCCATTATTATTTTTTTCTTTTTATCATGTTTTTTTTTAATCAAGTTCTTTGAAAAATAATTTGATATTTTTAATAAATATAAATATTATTAAAAAAGTGTGTGTATCAATGTGTGGGTAGCGAGTGCAACACCGTCTAATGGCCAAACATTGGTTTTCAGAACGTCATTTGAATCTCTTTGGCTGCCCCTTCATACCTGTGTGGTGCGTGTGTGGAATAGATAAGAGGTTTAGAGTCGATGACCTTCTCTTCTTATTCTTTTTTTTATTTTCTTTCTCCTCGATTCTCATGTTGAGCCTTTTTTTTTTAGAGTATCGCTTCAGATTTGGTTTTTTGTTTTTTTAAGTACTATTTATTTTAAAAAATTAGAATTGTTTTTAAATTTCGGTATTCATTTGATTGCTTTTTTTTTGTTTATATCATTTTCCTGATTTATTTTGTTTTTAATTTCATCCCTTATTATGTTATTTTATTTATTTTCTATATAAAATATGGTTTTTATTTTTTTTGTTGTTTTTTATATCTATTTTTCTTGATTTATTTTATTTTTTAATTTTGCTCATCATTGTTTTATCTTATTTAATTTTTATGTCAGATTTGATTATAATTCTTCTTATTACTATTTGTTTTGTTTTTAATTTTATATATATATAATTGGGAGTTTTGCTTTTGTGATTTTTGTGGGTTTGCCTTTTATAGGGTTACTTGGTCTCATGACTTGAGTTATAAGTTTTGAATGTTAACTTGATTTGACCTTGATCGTTTTTAGTTTTATTTTTTAGTTTCATCCTTCGACATCAAATTATTGAGCCATCAATTTTGTGATTTTTTTTATTTGGTTTTTATGAGGTTATCTCGATCTTATATCCGGGTAACGAGTTAGTCAAATTAACCTCAGTTGACTCAAGGTTTTTTTTAATGTTTTTTAAGTTTTTTTTTTCTTTTGTCTTTCATTGTTTAGTTTTCTTAAGACTCAACCTCCATTGTTCTATTTGTTTTTTTTTTTGTACGAGGTTATCTCGACCTCACACGTAGGACGCCAATTTAGCATGCTGACTAAAGTCAAGTTTTTTTAAAAAAAATTTGATTTTTTTTCAATTTGTTATTCAACGTTTTATTTGCTGGTGATTGACTTTTTTTTTCTCTTCATGATGTTTTCTCATTCTTATTTAATTTTTATTTTGTTATTAAATAAGATCGTTGAGACCTTTTAAAAATATTGACAAACATTCATTTTTTTTATTTGTTATTGTTGATTTTTTTTTTGTTTACTATTTTTTTAATAATTATTCATGACCAGGAAGATAACATAATAATTATGATTTACCTAACCACTAGATAATCTTATAAATCTAACACACACACACACACATATATATATATATTAAAAATGAAAATATTTAGGTTAACAACACAACCACAAATTGTAGGTATAAAAATGAACTAGATATTTACTGCTTGTCTTAAACTCTCAAGCATAACCAGTTGACTGTGTTGACACATAAGGTGTAAATCCATCAGTCAAAACTTGCAAATTAAACAGAGATAATCGGTTTGTGTAAGCAATACAGTTCCTACAAGGGGCAATCTGTCCCAAGAACATCTCGTATGCAAAGGGAAGTTCTCAAGGACAACCGAGTGGCTCTATTAAAAAGATTAAATGTAATCTGGATTCTGGAGTGTAGCAGGTCTTGAATTTTTCGAGTGTGAAGGTTTATTTAATTATTAATTTTTAAGTTTTATAAAATTAATTAAAACACATGTAAGTTTTTAAAAAATTAAATGTAAAATTCGTCTTGTATATATTAATTGGTGGCTATATTGCAGGTATGTTTGAGAATATGATTTACTTGAAAATTCATTAAAATAATATTAATTATTTTTTATACTAATGCATCAAAATAATATGAAAAAAAAAATTTTAATTAAAATTTTTTTTAAAAAAAATTAAAAAATTAAAAAAAATTTTAAAACACAGTGTGGACATCAAAGCAGGAGTGTAGCAGAATATTTATAGAACAGCTTTCTCAGTGGACGCTCAAATTCATGGCCACCGGTGATGCCATTTTGGATGGCGTAGATTTTGACACGGAAGGTGGAGAGCCTCGCTATGTGGCTCTTACCACTGGATTGTCCGGGGCTCTGGGCTCAACCGAGGAGGCAGGGAAGTCTTAGTTAGGATCTCTTTGGTACTGTAGTAAGATGTTGTTGTTTCGACCATAATTTTATATGTATTTGTGTAATCAACGCATTTACTTTAATTTTTTTAGTTATAAAAAAATATAATTTATAGTTTTTTAAAATTTTACATGGATGTCACTAAAACAACTTTTAAAAACTTTTATTATAAAAATATTTAATTTATAATATTCCCTTATGGCTGGCTTGACGATGCACTTGCCATAGGACTATCTGAGACATCCAATTTTATTACAATTATTCATGCGAGAATAATACCAATAATCTTTGACGGATATTTAAAAAAATATTATTTTTTAAAATATTATTTATTTTAAAATATATTAAAATAATATTTTTTT
>Ga0325411_1002459_pt1 | contig 21013 bp, 17 predicted proteins | sample PopdelMetagenome_13_FD_206181 | JGI IMG/M metagenome (GOLD analysis project Ga0325411, IMG submission 206181) | Populus deltoides microbial communities from Bellville, Georgia, United States - Xylem-PdIQD-R4 | ecosystem: Host-associated > Plants > Phyllosphere > Stem > Wood/Secondary xylem...
TCCAATTCAAGATAGTTTTTTTTTTCAATTGTAGCAACTCGAATTCTTCGATTTTTATTCTTCTTAGTACAATATAATGACTAAAGTACCATTTAAATTTAAAAAATCTATAACTAAGTTTGAGGGACTTTTTGGTCTTCTTGTTATAGTTTTTTAGTTAATATCATATGAGGTTAGAGGTACTTAGGTATTTGCATAAATTAATTAAAAAACAATTGAGAGAAAAGTTGTTGGTGTGTGTAGTACATATGCCAACGTGTATGGAGTTTTAACCTAATCAATATACATTTTTTTTTTTGCCAATTTTTTTTATTTAATATTGAATTTATTAAAGATTAAGCATCTTTATTTTTCTTGTTTTAATTTCTATGACGATGTCTTGGCCTCGTGGTTCGGGTCACACATTTGTCATGCTAGCTTGGAATGGCTCTGAGTTCTTACATCATTTTATTATTTTTTATTTTTATGTCAAATTTGGTCTTTATTTTTTTATTTTTTTTATCTTTTTTTTCTTAGGTTTATCATACCAACTCAAATCGGATTGAGTTTTTTTTTTTCAATTTCTCTTCATTCTTTGGCATTTAGATAACCTAGTCACAAAATTTTCTTTGGCTTTGAAACACGTTAACAATGCTTTAACATTGTTTTTTTTATGTTACAAAAGAAATCAACTCAGCTCGGGATGAAGTGCAAGCCACTTATCTAGTCTTATTTACATCTTATTCCATTTCTTTACAACCATGAAGCCCAAAATTAGGTTAATGGCTTGAAACATCAAGGTTCTGCTCAAGTTACATTTTATAATGAAATGAATGGTGAAAGCTAAGGAAAAAATAGGGGAAATGGGTATAATTATTTCAACTCAAAATGAAGATTTTATACAAAGCATGGCACCAACACGAATTGAGATCTTAATAGCTTTCATTATAATATAGAAAATCATAAAGGTGGACGTAATATCATCAACGTAGATGTAAGACCAGCTAACCACACTTCCTTTTAATTCTTTAATCGCTTTAACCACTCTTATCAAGCTAACGACACTCTACAAGCTCGAGCTAATGTTATAATTAGAGGAAAATAAGAACCTAATTAGCATCTTAATACGGATCCTGGTAAATATGAAAACTAAAGACCTTATAAAGGAATAAATGTGGTCATTGTATGTAGTGGTGATTTTTTTTGATCTCTCATGAGACAAAAATGTTATTAGTTAGTCAACTTATCATGAATATGCCTTATACTTCATAAAATTCAAAATTTAATGCACATTGAATAATTTTTAAAAAAATTAAGAAAGTGATAATTTGGAAGATATTTTTTAAATACTTTAATGACAATATTAGATTGACATATGCTAATCATGGATAATCTTTCAAATTCGTGATCTAAGTTATGAGACCATAATAATTTCATAGAAAAAAATAAAAAAAATTATGAAATTCAATTATCAGTTAATAACATATTGAAGGATGAAATTGAAAAATAAAATATTCAATTAAAAAAAAGGACTTGGGTCAAATTAGTTTAACCTTCCAAACTTGTGACCTATGTCATGAAAATGCGATAAGCACACGGAATGCAAATTGAAAGAAAAATATAAAGCTCAATTCTTCATCAATTCAATGTTGAATGATGAAATTGAAAAAAAATTAATTTAAAAAACAGGATAAAAAAATCCTAGTCAACCTAGATTTGATTATTTAACCTGTGACTCGGGTTAGTTTGTCCCGGGTTATAAGATTAGGATAAGTCCATAGAAAGTAAATTAAAAAAAATAATCATGGATCCCAATACTTAACTAACCTAATATTGAAGGATAAATTTAAAAAGAAAAAACAAATTAAAAAAAAGTACCAAAGAAATTATACAATACAATTTGGGATAACATGTGAAACTCATGAATGTGGTTACGATACCGAGATAACCCTATAGAAAGTAAACAAAAAAAAATCATGAAGCCTAATTTTCAATGAACTCAATATTGAATGATGAAATTGAAAAAAAATAACAATTAAAAAAAGAAAAAACAAACTCGAGGCAACCCGGGTTAACTTGCTAAACTGACAACTCGATTCATGATACCAAGATAACCCAATAAAAAGCAAACTAAAAAAATCATGAAACTAATTACAATGCAACCCAATGATAAATGATGAAATAAAAAAGAAAACAAAGTAAATATAAAGATTGAGGATCAAATTTAACATCTAAAAACAAATGGCATACATTTGGATAGAGTTGGGCGTAGAAATTAAGGAAAGTAGAGTGAAAAGAGAGAGGGGAAGAAAGAAAATAAAGTTAGGTCATCAAAGCTAAACTAGACCTCCTATCGTGTACATACATTGCCATATAAGGAAAAGGCCACCGGGATTAATGAAATGATACCAAAGAAGCTCGCAAATGGATGTTGGTGGCCTCTTCACGCATTGCATAAGTGCAACAACCTTTCTCACATGATGATAGCCCTCCACTTCCTTTCCTTTTATTCACTTCAGTCCTTGAGTACTAATTTCAACTTCAAACTCAATCTCTAAAGATTTAGATGTTCTAAATCAATTAAATTGAATTGTATTTTTTTAAAAATCAAGCATCAACCAAGCACTGTATTTTTTTCATTGACATCATAAAAATCCATGAATTTAATTGAAGTAAATCTTCAAGTCCGAAGTAAATATGTAACTTGATCTATAGTGCTTCTCCTAAATGTTTTGGATTCTTTTGTAATATTGTTTTCTTTTTATCAATATTTACTGTTATCCAAAACTATTTCCAACGGGTTATGCTGATGAAACGAGAAAGAGATTGTAAGTAATATGATATTTTCTTGTGAAATCCATCCATGTCAATGATTTCTAAAGAAAAATGAATAATAGCTATTTGCTAGGAAATCATCGACTAATACTTGCAGTTTGAACTCTAATAGTATTAAAACTAGAGAGCTAGTTCTCACTATGCCGTAAACTGGATCAAAGCTTTCCTAGCGGAAAAAAAAAATGCCCAAAATAATGAAAATGTTTTCAAAGGAGCAAGAAAATTGTGGGATCGAGTTATTGATTTAAATGGTTAAATAAGTTCAGTAAATTAATAACATGATTATAAAAAAAATACCAACAACAATAAAAAAAAAACTAAAAAAAATGATAATTACTAATTAACAAAAATAAACTCCTGTTAATATTATACCGCGAGTTAGTATGCTAAATTTATGATTCAACGGTGAGGTCAAGATAATCTCATACAAAAAAAATTAAATAAAAAAAATAGATATAAACTCTTAAGTAAATTAAATAATGAAAGGTGAAACAAAAAAAAATCAATACAAAAAATTGAAAACATCCCGAGTTAACCTGGTTTAACTCGACCAACTAGTGACTCATGATATGAGAACGAGATAACTCCATTGAATGAATGAAACTAAAAAAAATTAATTTTAAAAAAATATAAAAAAGGATTAAAGTCAAATCAAGTTAATATTTGTATTTCATGACCCGGATCATGAGATCAGGTTATCCTATAAAAGGAAAACCAAAAAAATCGTGAAGTAAAACCCTCAATCATCCAAAATTAAAAAAATAAAATGAATAAAAAAAATGAGGATAAAATCTGCTATAAAAAATTAAATTAAATAAAGCATTGAGGAATGAAATTGAAAAATAAAATAAATCAAGAAAATGATAAAAACAAATAACAATCAAAAAAATAAAGACTAAATTTGATAATAAAATTAAATGAAATAAAATTCTAAGGAATCAAATTGAAAAATAAAATAAATTAATGTAAGGATAAAAAATAAAAATAATAATTAAAAGAATATAGATAATATGATAGGTTAAAAAAATTAAAAAAAATTATAAATTAAAAAATTAAGATAAAATCTAAAAAATAAATTAAAAAAATTAAAGAAATATAGGCGTGAAAATTAATGGGGAGTTTTTTTTTAATGCAAAATCCACATGTGCCGTCATGGGATAGAGAGATCGTGTTGAAAGTCACTGTTAGGCTACTATAGAGCACATCATACCCCTTCTAGACGGTGTAGACGCCACCCACGTGCAAGGCACATCCCAAACGATATTCAACAAAGAAACACGAGACAAAAGTCGCGAGATTGTGGGCTCCATGGACAGGAATTTTTTTAAAAAATAAGAGGTCACTGATGTGGTAGGTACGTGTTGAATGCTGACGTGACTGCACAAAGACTGGGGTCCACCACCACCCTCGCCTCGATCACTGTGAGTTGCTGCCTTTGCTAACATGCGCTCTCTGTTCTTGTAGTTATGATCCTGTGGAGTTGGTCGTATTGCATTCGAATGTGTCGTCCTGCCGTTTATTGGCACGTAATCAAGGTATAAGTCATCTATCAAGCATTTTCCATATAACCCCGTTTAGTATTGCATTCTAAAGAGCATTTGGGAGTTCCCCTCAAAACTTTTAAAAAAATTGATTAAAAATTAATTTTTTTTATATGTTTTAGATTGTTTTAATATGCTGATTTTAAAAATAATTTTAAAAAAAAAAAAAAAATTATTTTAATGCATTTCGATACGAAAAGCAACCGCAACCACATTCCCAAACAGCTGGTAAAATGTAAAAATTAATTTTGATTAAAATTAATTTTTTTTTATATTTTTGGATTGTTTTAATATGTTGATATCAAAATTAATTTTTTTAAAATAAAAAAATATTTTAATATATTTTTAATGAAAAATACTTTAAAAAACAACAAATATAATCTCCAAACACCTATCAATAAAATTATGGTATGGATGAGAGATGTAATTGGAATTGTTTTTGTTTATTGACGAATTTGATAATCACATAATAATTGATGGATGCATTTGGATATTTTCTTTGACCAGCAAGCTAGATCGCGTGCCAATAAACAGCAGGACGGCACATTTACGACGGACTCCATAGGATTATAACTATATGAACACCGAGCGCATGTTAGCAAAGGCGCGAGTGAGCGAGGTTTGTATGATTTGCAGATGAGAGTTATTTGGATCCTTTAGATATCCTTCAAAAATTCGTGGAAGACTTCTTAAGAGTAATTTGTGACTTCACTCAAGCGGCCACGGCTAATTCAAGAAAACAAAATTTTACTTTTTGAAATACTTTTAATTTTTAATTAAACTACGTATATATATTTAAAAGTATTGTTATAGTTATTTTTTAAAATGTTTTTTATTTAAAAAATATATTAATAATTTTTTTTTTTAAATTATTTTTAAGATTAGCATATTAAAATATTTAAAAATATATTAATTTAAAAAAATTCAAATTTTTTTAAAAATATATTTTAAAAATAGAAAAGAAAGAAAAAAAAAAGAAAAGGCAAGGTGAGTGGGGCCAAAAGTCGAGAGAAACGGAGTCTGAAAATCTAGGGTAGATCTAAAATGGTACGGGCGTGATGATGTAGTTGTGTCGGGGTGCCATATCTAGAGTAATTAAGCAGACAAGATTCAGGAGGTCACGTGATATGGTAACAATAGCATTCTCTTTTTATCATGTGGTGTATAGTCGTTGATTGAGCTGACGGCTTGGCAGGTGTGGACCCACCTCATTTCTCATTTGAGAATTTTTACACAGATATTGCAATGGACCGGACTGGGTTAAAATTCGGTTCGATTTTTATTTATAAAAAAAATAATTAAATTGAATTTCTGTGTATGTACTTTTTTTTATACATCTGTACCTTCCGCTTCACTTTATAACTATTATTTGTATTTGGTAGAGTGGGCCCACGTAAAGGGTTTTTATTTTTTATTTTTTATTTATCTATTGAGTTTCCGGCTGGATTCAAAATTTTTACATGTTCTTTTTTAGATCTCTTTAAGGTTTTTATAGCATCATATAAAATAAAATCTTACTAAATTAGTGCAAAGAGGCTTATATACTCAATAATCTTATTTCTATAATTTACATTTATGATATTAATATTATATGTGATTTCAAAATATAAGATTATGATATATGTTAATGATATTAATATTATATGTGATTTTAATTATTTTTAAAATCAACATATCAAAACGATTCAAAACATATTAAAAAATTAATTTTTTATAATTTTTTTTTTAAAAAAACACGAGTTGCCCCGCGTTTCCAAACAGTCTCAAAGTATTGTTCTATATAGATAATTGAAGATATCTTATGTTCTAAAATCAAGTGTTTGTTGTTGTTGTTATTTTGCATTGACTTGTATTATATCACTTTGATTAAGGTCATGAGGGGGTCATGGCCCTCCAAAATTTATTATGTTATGTATAATTATTAAAATTTTCATTTATGCCTTAAAAAACATAAATTAACTACTGAATATTTATGAAATAATAAGTTCTTAATCATAATAACTGGTTACTCAATGTGGAATTTATCTATTTTATTATTTTAATGCATATTGAATTGTTTATATGAGAAAAATTATGATGAAATAATTTATCTTTTATAAGGTGATATGCGTTGAACATGAAAAAAATAAGCTACTAATATGTATTAAATTGAAATCATTCTATAAATGTTCATTTGCATTTATAATTCAAATAAAATATTTACTTGTAACAAGAAAACTATAATTTCACCAATCAATCTTTTTTTTAATAGTTTGAGATATGATACATCATCTAATAAAATTATGAGTTATTGATTCTAATAAACACATTAACAAAAGCTAAGAGGCCATGGAAAAACATTGTAGATCCAAACTTGAAAATATTGTTTATTGAAATAGTATAATGGTAATTTTGTTCTTCACACCAAAAAATTTAAAATTAGCTATTAGAAGTATTATGATATTTTCACAAGACGCATTTATCATTACTAAATTGATCAAGGGAAAGGAAGTCTTTTCACATTTTAAAAGTATAATAAAACGACCAAAATACTTTTAAAATAATTTTTTTTAAATCGGCTTCAAATGCAATTTGGTACTTCCAAATTGATTTCTTTATAATTATCATGTCAGATGAAGGGTACATTGGTATTTGACTAGATTTAGAAAATAAAAAAAACAAAATGCATAATGACACGATTAAAATGCCTTTGGAAGTTTTAAAAAATAAAAATAGCTTCAAAATGCAATTTGGTACTTTCAAATTGATTTTTTCATAATTAACATGTCAGATGAGGGTACTTTAGTATTTGACTAGACATAGAAAATAAATAAAAAAACAAAACACATAGTGAAACGATCAAAATGCCCTTGGAAGTTTTAAAAAATAAAATTAGCTTCAAAATGCAATTTGGTACTTTCATATTGATTTTTTCATAATTATCATGTCAGATGAAGGGTACTTTAGTATTTGACTAAACATAGAAAATAAAAAAACAAGACGCATAGTGAAACAATCAAAATGCCCTTGGAAGTTTGAAAAATAAAATTAGCTTCAATAGGCTCTTTGTGTCTTTTCATAAATGTTTTTTCGTTATTATCAAGTTAGCTTAGGGGAAATTGGGTCTATTCATAAATAAAGAAAAAAAAAAGTAGTTGGCGAGTGTGTGGCACATGCAAGCATGTGGAAGGCACTTGCGCCATTCGGGCGGTGCCTTATGTCATCCAAAAATGCCTTTTTGCTGTCTTGAAAGCATTGTCTATTCATAAATATTGATTTTTGCAAGTACTCAAAACTTCTATTGTAAGCATGAAGTTCTTCAAATTAAGGAGAAGAAGTCCAAGTACGTGAACATATTGATTAACCACTATCCCAAACACTAAATAACATTTTATTTATGTATCTTGGATTTTGGCACATCATTAGTTAGTAACCAATATTGGTTCTACACTAATGATGACAACGCACAGCTTCGACAAAATTGATGTTTTTGTGGCTTGCTTTTGATCTTTGGCAATTCTAGTTGCTTTTTGTTTTTTGTATTATATAATAGAATAATGTTGAACTCATACCTTCCACTCTAGGAATTAGAGAATAAGGTGGGGATAGAATAGTGATAGTAAGCACGCTCAGTCCACTCTTGTAGTAGTAAAGCCTTGGAGCTGGTGATAGCGTTATAGTTACCCTTTTGCCAACCCCAGATTTCCTCGTTGTATGAGTTACCCTTGCCCCATAGGATATTTCTCAGTTCAAGCAGAATCCGGTTAGGGAGAGAAAGGCTTTTAGTCAGTCCCCAGAAGCAAGGAATTATAAGTAAGCAGAAGAGAGAGCGAGGAAGGTTCCGTACTACCCTCTCCTTCCAAGTAAACCACTCCTTCTCTGACTCTAACCTTTTAAAGCACTCCTTTGGTTATCAAGGGAGAACCACTACGATGGAATCCTAATTCTCCCTAAGGTAGGAATTTAGCCAAGGCACTGGCGCCTGCTTTAAGCCATAGATTTCTCGTTTGAACTTGCATACTTTGCGCTCCTGTCCATCATCAACAAAGCCGACGGATTGGTCCATATAGATCTATTCATAACGATCCCCATTAAAATAAGAAATTCAGTTTTAACATTTGGTTGAGCTCTAGATCTAGCTAGATGTGGGAGAATGGCTAGAATGAGCCTAATGGAGACAAATCTAAGAACTGGTCTAAGGACCTCATAATGGATTCCCTCCTTTTATGTAAAGCCCTTAGTCACATATACCTTTCAATATATCTGTCCACTTTGCGTTTAATCTTAAGAACCCATTTATTACCGATTGTCTGAGGCCCTAGTGGAAGGTCAACCAAGTCCCAGACTGGATTTGCTTTCATCGACTCCATCTCGTCCTGCATTGCTTGAAGGAATTCCCTAGCAAATCTTGCGAGAGCCTCTTTTTTAGTCTTTCTCTTCATCTACCGTAGCTAGCATGAAGGCCTTTCCCTCAATCTCAAATCAACGACGAGGGTCACGCTCACTTTTACGTAGCTGAACTTCTTCTTGATCCTGCTCCATTGGAGTTGGTTCATTCAGTGTGTCACCCCCACTTGCCCCAGGACACTGAGGATTTCATACCTTTTCCTCAACTTGTTGATTAGGTGCTCCAAGATCTGGATCTTCCATTTCATAAAACTGGAAGTCCTTGCTAAGTAGAGCCAGCATTCTCACCATGGAAGTGAAATTACCAGTTCTTTGTGGACATATTTCAGCGAGCAAACAAAAACCAACAACTAAATGACTATGCAACGTGGCCCCTGCAAATCAAAATGAAAAGAGTACAAAGAATAAATACCACAGAAAAAAAATTTCCAGCAATTATTATTATAAGAAAAAAGGAGGAAATCGAAGAATCTTTTAAAAAGAAGTATGAGAGAATAGCTAAAATAGTAGAAGAAATCAAGAAACAAACAAAGATAAAAACTATAACATGTGAGGTGTCTTTAACACAAAATGGGGAAAAGGAAACGTGGAACCTTGAATATTAAAAAAGAAAAGTCAAAATAGCATACTATATGAAAAAAGGGAGAAGACGATACGCCGTGGAAATCAGACGATACGCTGAAGGAGAAACGTCTCCAAAAAAAAAAGGTAATAAAAAGGGAGAAAGGGAAGAAACATAAGTGAAAAAAAAGAAAAAAAAAACAGATGATTTTCCGACAGAGAAGACGATACGCCGAAGACCCCTCTACTAGAGCTAAGGGGTCTCCGGCTTGACTACAAATATAAAATGCTTAACACAAACGAGAGAAAAAAAAAACACTTGATAAAGCTTAAACTTATTAGAGCGTTCGTGAATAATACCCATTGTGAACTTCATTTAATATAAGGGAAAGGGAAAATGTGGGAGCTTGGCCTAAGGGGAGAAGAGAAAAAAGGAGATTACTTACTAAAAGGGTAAAAGAAGCGATTAAAGAGGAAAAAAAAGGTTCAAAAGGGAAAAAAAAAAACATGAGCAAAAACACAACGAGACAGTTTCTATTAGTTACTCTTATTCATGTGGAAACAGAAAAAAGAAGGAGGGTAGAAAAGGTAGTAATAGAACAAAGGATTACAAACTTATTTCAATGTAGATCTGTTATTATTGCAAGGGAGAACCATGAGGAAAATGGATTTCACTATCATATAGGAATATGGAATGAGAATGCTTCGAAAAATACAGTAATAAAGAAAATTAGAGAGAAATTTTGTGAATGGGATGGAAGATGTATTGACGTGAGAGCGCACAAGGGATGGGGGTCCGTTTGCAAATATGTTTTGAAAGAGGATAAAGAACCGAGGGTATAGGGAGAGTACTCATTACAACAAATTATAGGAATAGCGAACGCACATGAGAAACACTTGGAAGCACCGGCTAATCCACAACTAGAAGTCATATTGAAACGACTTGAACAAGTGGAGGATTGGTACCAAGTATACAGAGATGAAATACTACAAAAAAAAGTATTAACTGCCCTACCAAGGATGAAGGAAGCTTTTGAAGACTTAAAAGTTTTAAGGGATATAGAGACAACTGTGTTAGAAAGAATTGTAACTTATCTAACCAAAAAAGAGGAACCAAGGGAGTATGATATGGAAGAACTGAAAGAGAAGTACCTTGTTATTGATTGGATCGCATCCCATAAATGCTTCAGAAGACCCATAAAAACGAAACAATTATTTATATATGGCGAACCAAGTACACAAAAGACATTTCTATTTAACTTACTTTCTAAAGTTTTATGAATTTATTTTGCTAGTGCACGAATAAATGACTTTACAGGAGCAAATGATTACTATGATTTATGGGCATTCGATGAATTTCATGAGCCAAATGAGGACAGTTCACTAATAGGAGCAACTGTTGAGGGAACCACATTTGCAAACAACATTTTAAAAGTACTAGATGGACAAGAATGCAGGTTAGACTCAAAGTATGCAAGAGTCTTCAAGAAGAAGAAAAATGTACCAATTGTAATGATAGCAAATAAGCTACCTCAAATAATGAGGCAACACAGACCCTTTAGAGATAGATTCTACATAGTGAGATTCTCATCAAACATAAAGAATTTGGAGGAAGAAAGGCTAATAGCAACTTTATATGGATGTATAGTAAAAAGAGCATGCAAGAGTCCATATTACAAAGAGAGAGTAACACCCAACGAAGTAAGCCTAGCGTACAATAAATGTGTAGGAACATTTATCCCAATGGAAGAGGATAAGGACACCATGATAAAAAAACAAAATGATTTTTTAGAGTGTATTAATAATATAGATAACATTTTGGAGAGCAACAGCAATATAGGAGTAATGAAACGAATAACACAATTGAGGATGCTCTTTGTAACAAACAAGGGAAGAGCGTATGACGTAAACATAAGAACATTTTGGGAGCAAGGAAGAATGTTTCTAATGTTTGAAATTATAACAAAAGATGGAGAGGAATGCTATCTTTGGGGGGAACGAGAAAAGGAAATCACATTGTTAGATTTTGCATCCATACCCATAAAAAAAACGAGGGAAAAGGAAAAGGGGAAGATAACGGGATTTGACACATTATTTGAAGGCGAGGACGAGTATGAAGAGGAAGAAAATAAGAAAATGAGACAGGAAAAATAGCATGAAAGAAAGGAAAGAAATTGCTTGAACTATAATATTGTGTTATTTCCATAAAATTGTAAATAGCAATAGAATTACTGACTAAAAATATTATGTTGGTAATGTCCAATGAAAAAAGCAACATGTAATTTCCGTCAGAAATTACTAACTAAGTTTGAGATGGAATTTGTTCCATTGGTAATTCCTGATGGAATTGCTGACAAATAAATAAATAAATAAATATTTTGTCAACAATTTTATCAGAAATATGACACGTCATTATATTTCGAAGGAATTGCCGATGGAAACATTATGTTGTTGTTTTCCATTGAAAGTCTTTTCAGCAAATTTAAAAGTGTTGCAACTGACAACAACCCTATTTTTCTTCTCATTCCTCTTCTATTTCATAGCAGAAACAACAAGCCCTCATTTTGTCACAAATTCGGCCCCAAACATCACAAATTTAGCAACTACAACACTTAGTAGTTAACATTCTTGTCTTAGTTAACTCTCTTTTTTTCCTGACAATTCGCTACACCAAATAAGAAAACCTACCCTTTTTTTTATGTAACCCATTTATGTTTTAGGTTAATTTATTAATTTTGTTTTTAATATTTGTAGTTTACTTGTATATTTAAGTATCTTACAACTTTTCTCTAGAAAATTTTGTTATATTAATGAATGATTTTTATGTTAGGGTTTGTTTAGGAATTAGGGGAACTTGAATTTGTTTGTAATTTGATGAAATTAAGTTTGATTTTGTAACATAGGTTTGTTATAATGGAATAAATTATGAGTTATTTAATGGATACCAATCACATTTTGTGAATTCTCTTATGTTAAGTTGGAAATTTGGAGAAAATTGATTTTTTTTAAAATTGATAATAATTAAAAGGTATTAATTTAATTAGATTGAATAAGTTTGAATTGTAAAAATGATAGATAATTATTTGGGAAACGATTATTTGTTATTAATATAATTGTTTAGTTCATTTTTTAACGCAACAAATGATAATTGGATATTAGATTGTAAATTTATTTGTAATAAAAAAAGTAGAATTTTGAATTAATGGTTATATTATTAATAAATATTGTCATTAGTATTCTATACAGGTTTCATAAGTAATAAATGATTATTATTGGATGTATCAAAATTTAACCAAAGACTTGTATACGAAAAATTATCTTCAAGGGGTTGATGTTATTAATTTCATACTTTCTAATATGAAGAATATTAGTAGAGGTAAAATTAGATATCCATATATGAAGTGTAAAAATAAAAAGTTCCACCATAATGATGTAGTGATGATGCATCTTCTAAAAATAGTTTGTAGAAAAATACTTGTGATGATTTGCACACAAAGAACCCTATGTTCCTTACAAGAACATGTTAGATAGGATGGTTGCTCAACTTCTAGTTCTAACAACATACATGAGTTTGTGAATGATAATAGTAATCTTTATAGAAGTATGATGATGGATACAATGAGAATGAATCAATGTTTTTCAAGTGAAGGTTCATTCAACATCTTTTTAGATGAAAAATCAAAAATTGATGCAACTAGGTTTTTTGAACTTTTAAAATATTATGATGAACCATTATGGGATGGGTGCAAAATTCACAACAAATTATCAGTCATTTCATAAATGTTTATCATAAAATTAGATTATGAGTTGAGTGAGGCCGATTATAATAGTATTATTAAATGAGAAAAAGTATGTTACCTAAAAAGAATAGGCTTGAAGAGAACTTAGATGCTGCAAAATCTATGATGAAATCACTTACGTTAGGATACAAAAAAAATGATATGTGTCCAACCTTTTGCATTTTGTATTACAGTGAATATGCAAATTTTACCGAGTAGAAAACCTATCAGCATGCTTGGTATAAACCCAATCAAAAAATAGGATGCTTCTCAACCACATATCATTTTATCTTTACTAAAATGCCAAATTGTCCTTGATCCAACTTGAAAATCACAAAAAATTCATAGTGAAAAGACCAAAGAGCTCATGAATGTAAGCTTAAGAAAAAATAAATTCAATGGCAATACAATCATTTTATTATGCTATGGAAAGGAAAAATCAAAATAACCCCTAAAAATCAGTTCTTTCTTCTTCTTTTTTATTTTTTTATGCTTTAAAGGGTATTTTAATTATTTTATTGTGAAAAAAATAAAAACACCTTATTACTCCTATTGCCAATGTTTTTTTTTTTTGTCGAGAAAAGAAAAATTATAATTCTACTGTTTTAATCCAAAGTATCAATAAGTCTAGAGCTACAGTAAAAATTGCTCTAGTAATTGTGCCATGAGTTTTAGTTTTTTAGTTAATTTTAACAGTAAAAACAATTAAGAAAATAGCTAGTAAAAAGAAAAGAAAAGAAAAGAAAAGAAAAGAAAAGAAAGGGACAAGACAATATGGAAAAAACTTTTAAAAAATTAATTATTTCAAATAGAAACTAAAATTATTTTCTACTTATTTCAAAGAAATTTAAAAATGATTTTATATTTTATTTTCAACGGACATGAAATAAAAATTTAGTTTCTATTGATAATTTAATTGGAAATAATTTTTCAATATTTCTAAAAGAACATAAAGATAAAAAAAAGTACCTTTAAATTATTTTTATTGAAAATAATTAAAACAAATTAAGTCAAGAAATAACTATATATTCTCTCTTATTTTCTGTACATCATTTTTCTCCTCCAATTTCTATTTTTTTTTCCATATTTTTCAATCAAAACCAACACCTTCGTTTTACATTTTTTTGTTTATTATTTTTCTCTTCCTTCTTACTTCCTTTATATTCTAAAAATGTTATTTCTTAACTATGGTTGGGATCTTGTCTATGAATATATTGACAACTCATAAATATATTTGTTTGGAATTCAATGCCTTGTTACTTGGAAAAGATAATGTCATTATTGCATGCAAAATAGTTGCAGTCCCATTAAATGTGAAAGTGATTTTAAACTGAAAGTGTGTAATATACCCTTATTTATTTTTACAATGCATAATTGAATTATGAAAGTCTGAGAATAACTTTTAAGATTATGTTCTGATACTTTGAATTTTTGGAAATGATCACATATCAAATAAGCAATAGGTGTATGTTTAATCTAATAACTAGGAAGATAGATTGTTAATTTAATCAGTCTCAATCCCTAATTATATTCATAATTAATATGTTTAGGGAGTATTTGTTATTGCGGAGTGACAAGGCATTTAAAAAATTTTAATTTTAATTTATTTTATTTTTTTTGTATTTTTGGATTGTTTAATTAATAATATCATAAATAAATTTTAAAAAGTAAAAATAAAATATTATTTTAATATATTTTTAAGCGAAAAACACCTTGAAAAATAATCATTACCGCAACATCAAACACTATCTTAAATAAAAATAAAAATATATCAAGTTAGGTAAATGTATTTGATAACCGTGGGTTACTCATTAAATAAATTATCATATCTAAATTTTTTTTATTTGTTTTAATCTCTTGTAGCACCTCACAAAATCATAATATAATAAATTAGTGTAAAAAAATCTTAGATTCTTAATGATTTTATTTTTTAAGTCATATTTAGAATATTAATGATGTAATATATAAAATTATGTGATTGAATATCCTTAGTTACTAAGTACTTATTAGTATATTATTAATGATTGGTACAATTATATATATAAATTATTTAAGATCTCTTTTATATTTAAAATTATATATAGTGTTGAACTATATGTTTATTAATTGTTTCATGACTTATATTATTTGATTTAAGAAGAACACATAATTACCTGACTTGCATTATATACCATTTAATAATGAATGGAAATATATTATATATAATACTAAGGGAGACTACAATACTTACAATTCTACATGTTTTTAATTAAAAATAATCATCATTATATTTTCATAATTAAAAATTAAACCTCAATTAGCTTAGATTGACTCTTATAAAGTTTCAATATAATATTATAATAATTATATAAATTAAGAAAATTAAATTTTTTTTTTGTACTTCATAAAGTAAAATTTAGTTAGAAATTAAATAAGTATGTTTGCTTTATAGATTTTATAATGCTTATATAAATATTAAAAACAAATTCTAAAAATAGTTAAATTTGAATATGAATTTAAATATTCCAATCAAATGGGGTTTATAATCTTGATGACGAGGGAGATCGATGAATAGCTTGTTGATTTATATAATTTTGGAATTATTATAGTCATCGCTGAGGTATTGAATATTGTTGATTAAAAGGAACTTTATAAAGTTTTTCAGGAGTGGATCATATTAATTATTTCCTTAGAATTTTGAAATTATTTTACCCACACAAATCGTTTCTAGATGGGATTCGATTTCAATGATTTGAAATATAATGTTTGTAGAGATTACTATGAACTTATATGGAGATTCATAAAATGCTTTACAAGCCTAATAAAAGTATGCAGTCTTGTCACGGTCTTTTTATTCAGGTGAAGTGAATTATTGTTTTTGCTGTTTAATTAAATCATGTTTTGTGATTATTTGAAAAAATATATATTTGAAATTAATATTTTTTTTTTGTTTTTAAATAGTTTTCAAATGTTAATGTTAAAAATAATTTTTTAAAAATAAAAAATAATTTTTATATATTTTTAAGTAAAATATACTCTAAAAAAACATCCGCTACCACACTCTTTAACATTATAAAAAAAAAATGATTAGGGAATTTGAGAGTATGGTAGTATTTATTTTTTAAAATGTTTCTAAATTAGAAATGAATTAAAATAATATTTATTTATTTTTTAAATATTTTTGATATTAGCATATTAAATAATTTTAAAAAATAAAAAAATAATTTAAAATAAAAGATTTAAAATTTCATTTAGAATACTATCCCGAACGACACCTATATAACTAAATAAGGTCATTTCAGTCCATTAACTATAGCTCAACTTCTTCAAAGTCAAGAAAGCATAGCAAAATGTCAGCCCAAATAATAATGCAAAATGAAGGAAAAATCAAATTAAGCAAAGGTCACGATCTCCATTACGAGGATAGCAACTATTCCAATAATCTTGATTAAGATACTATTTGGTTTTATATTTTAAAAGTTTTTTTAATTTGAATTAATATTTTTTTTAATATTTTTAGATTATTTTGATATGTTTTAATATATTAATATTAAAAATAATTTTTTTAAAAAAATATTTTTAAATAAAAAATACTTCAAAAAAAATCATAACTACGTTTATGCATCTTGGAAAAACAAAAGAGGGGAAGCATAAATATGAAAATCAACGATGATTGTGGGCCTGTGGCTGGTCTACATGTCAAGTGCATTATTTAGTTTGAATCTTTCTCCTTATTGAAAAATAAAAAATAAAAAATAAACATTAAAACATAAACGACAGAAAGGGTGGTGGGCCTGGGCCAATGGGCTTTGAGGAAGCTAGCTAACAGACAGCTAAAATTGCCCTTGAGTCAGCTTACACCTTCATATGCCACAAAACGAAAACACAATAAAAAAATCGTTCGGCATTATTACCAAGCATGGCAAGAACCTCTATATAAGTGATAGAATTCGTAGAGTACTCCACACTCGGAGATCTTTTAACCAGAAAGATAATAAGAATAAGCAATCAAATGGCTTCCACTGCTTTTCCAATGGCCAGCCAACTCAGGAGCAGCTTTGCCTCTTCCTCAACTAAGAGGCTTGCTGTTCCTAAAGACATAAATATTGGAACTACAGTTAGAATCTCACTTGCTAAGAGAAGCTTCATTATCAAAGCTGTTCAGGTAAAGATTCTTTTTCTTGTGAGTTCTTTACATTAATGTAGAGCCTTCTTAGATTTTGTTATTATTATTCAAACAAATAGTCTGATGATTCAACTAATCTGCATGTTATATGGAGCCTTGTTTCTAAAGCAAGATATATAAATGGTTGTGATAGATACCGAGAGAGATGGAAGCAATAAAGGAATATCCAATGAATGGTGGGCATGGAATTTATAGTTATGCCAAGAACTCATACTGCCAGGTACAGCACAAATTGTTGGTAGAGATCAAAGCTAAGCTTGCTATAAGCAAATCATAATGGAAATAGCCACGAAGAAAATTAATAGTGACATTTTCTTTGCTTACTTGCAGAGACAAGCTATAAATGCTGTCAAGGAACTGATCAAAGAGGAAATTACTAAAAAGCTTGATATCAGTAAATTTCCTTCATCGGACACATTTCGGATCGTAGATATGGGTTGTTCTGCTGGACCTAATACGTTCTTTGCAGTTCAAAACGTACTTGAAGCAGTAGAAAAGAAGTATCAGTGTGAAGGACTGGATCATTGTAGATTGCCTGAGTTCCAAGTTTTCTTTAATGATCATTCTTCCAATGATTTCAATACCCTCTTCACTTCCCTTCCTCCGAACAAGAATTACTACGTTGCAGGCGTGCCTGGCTCTTTCCATGTTCGTTTATTTCCTGAAGCCTCTCTTCACATTGTCATCTCCTCCTATGCTATCCATTGGATTTCTCGCATACCAAAAGAGTTGGTGGATAGGAGCTCTCCTGCATGGAATAAAGGGAGGATGTATTATGCGCATGCAGGAGCTGAAACTATCAAGGCTTATGCAGATCAATTTGCAAAGGACATGGATAACTTCTTTCATTTCAGGGCACAAGAAGTTGTCCCTGGAGGAATGGTTCTGCTAACTATCCCAGGTGGCCGATGGGATGGTAGCTCTGACTATCAAATTCTTTCCAATACTTTATATGACCTCTTGGAATCCACTATTGTGGACCTGGCTAAGAAGGTCAGTAGCCTCTCAATCTCTAAAATTTCTCTTACTCTCCGATTGCAAAAGTAGGACAATTAAGGATCTATAACTTGCTGTTTGGATTCACCAGTTTTTCTCTTTTCCTTTGTGTTTTCCCTTTTCCCTTTTGAATCCACTGGAGCAGGGAATCATAAGTGAAGAGAAACTGGACTCCTTCAATGTACCAGAATACTTTCCCTCTCCACAAGAAATGGAAGCAGCTGTTAAACGAAATGGGTGTTTCAGCATAGAAAGAATAGAGTGCCTCCACGATGAAAAGAAGCAAGCCAATCCAAAGGAAGCAAGAGTATTTTCCTCCCACATGAGAGCTGGGTTAGAGTTTCCGCTGTCGGAGCACTTTGGACATGAAATCATGGATGAGCTCTTCGACTTATTCACTAAAAAAATTGAAGAATGTGAAGTCTCTGATCTGGGGGTCGCCTTCAAATTGCTTGTAGTCCTTAAACGCAAGTAATCCACTATTTATTAATAATTAGTAGAAGATCAGGTAGAAAATCTTGACGGACATGTTCCTTCAAGATAAGACTAGTCTGATCATATATCAGTGTCTATCGTGTTCCCGGGTTTCAACTCTTACTTGAAGATTTGGATTGGGACGCGAGACATTAGATTAATTGAATAAAAAGAGTGCTAGTCGTCTGGAATCTCAATCCTCTATAAATATTATAAATGTATTTCACTGTGTTATATGTTTGAAGAATTTAAATTTAGATCTCTTTGTTTTCCTCACGATATGCATGAATGAGTAATTGGTTTGTTCCTTAGGAACCAAATCCATGTAAGAATTGTGTTCCATGTAAGAATTGTGTTCCATTGCTAGATCCAAATAGCCTATGTTATCATCCCCACTAAAAACTTTCTTCCCTTGAATATGCTTCTTAAGAATTGCAAATGATTCTAGCGCAAACTCAATTTCCCTATTTTCCCCTCCCTCTTTCCAGCAAGCCATAACTGAACCCATGACACTGTCCCATGGGCGGGCTTGAGGTTAACCACTTGGCGCTGTGATGATGAGGTTGATCTGGCCGGAGTGGCTAGTGCATGGTGGTGCAAGAAGCATGCAGTGGAGGCCATGTCTCTTCGCTTCACTACCTTAAAACCTTCAACTAGAAAAGATCGATTGTTTCGTGTATAATAAACTATGAAGCTCTGTTTGCTGGGCTTTGTGGTGCCTAGAATACGGGTTTGATATTTGTGTCTGTGATATGTGAAGGGAATTGGATGGTTTTGCATTCTTGATGACGAGAAAGAGATCAGATTTTTGATGCGGGATAAGGTTGTAATGCCTCTGAGTGGTGCCACCTGGAATCAACACTCCAAATCTTCTCTCTGCTCTTGCATTGGGGCCCATCGATCACTCATAGGAATAGAGATAGGTGCATGAAATGCACTTTGTTCTCCTTCCCTCACAAGGAGGTAGCACAAGTAGGGTAATGAGCAAAACTAGAAGAATGCTGAGTGAATCCAACGAGATGGTCTTCGTGATATAAGGATAAGAATATATACTTTCTTATATAAATAAATTACTTTGAAAACATATCAATATAATTTTTTTTATTATTATTTTTATATCAATACATTAAAATTATTAAAAATACTAAAAAAAATATCAATTTAATAATTTTCAAAGCAACCGTACTTTTAAAAAATATAAAAAAACAGAAGTTGTCGCACTCCTAAATAATTACAATTAACATATATATATATATATATAAAACTCTTTAAAATAGCATCTTCTCTAATAGAAGAGAATTCCAATCTTCCAACTCAGAAGACCCTCGAGCCAATGATATGCAAACTGGCGGAACAGTACTTATCTTCCCAATTGATATTGATACCATGGATGTTTTCAGAGCTACACAATATTAGGTGGATATTCTGGTGAATTTATTATTATTATAGAAAAAAAAGGAAGGATTTGTACATGTGGTGTATGTATAGAAAACGTGGTGTATTTCTAGTCTCTTCGCAGCTAAAGGTACGTGGAAGAATTTGCTTCGGTTCCTCTCCTTCAATTAATCACTAGCAATTCTATTAAACCACTTGACAGATGAAAGGCACACGCCTACGATGTATTACAACCAAATTTAAGGAGAACAATGAAAAGAAAAACAGCACATATTGAAGCTTTAGTTCTTCTCCTTCCTGCCAATTGCTTGCAGCATGTTAATGGTTTTTTGAACGCTTTAAGCCTACAATTTTATGGAAGTAGTTGAAGAGCGCATCTCTTGGTGGAAGACGCTCTTTGATGAGTGGGATTTCAGTGAAGTTCTGAGCCCATTCAAGAAGAGATGGGAACTTCTCAGCATCAACCAGTTTCATGTCTCCAACTTCTTCTATAATATCAAGACAGAGGGGAATCCAGCCCATTGCTAGATCTAAATAACCTATCTTATCATCTCCACTGAAGAATTTCTTCCCTTGAATCAGCTTCTCAAGAAACGCTAATGATTCTTGTGCAGACTCTATGGCCTTCTCCTTTTCTTCTCCCTCTTTACAGGCAGCCGTAAATGTTTCCACCAGACACTGCCCTTGCAATAATAGAAGAAGAAAAAAAAACACAAGACATGAAACTTCTTTAGCAGGCAAAATTTCCAAGATTAAGATACAAATGGTGTGAATATATGAGTAGGATATATATTCAATCCCCCTTTAATTCTGTGAGAAAATTAAAAAAATAAAAATCTAAATTCATGTCATATGTAATGAACGTAGGAAACAAAGTATAAAATAAACGGATGATCTTAGCT
>Ga0325411_1002461_pt1 | contig 21006 bp, 12 predicted proteins | sample PopdelMetagenome_13_FD_206181 | JGI IMG/M metagenome (GOLD analysis project Ga0325411, IMG submission 206181) | Populus deltoides microbial communities from Bellville, Georgia, United States - Xylem-PdIQD-R4 | ecosystem: Host-associated > Plants > Phyllosphere > Stem > Wood/Secondary xylem...
CAAGGCAATATAGCAGCCCCACATGTCTTGTCTCCCGATGAGAGCGGATCCAGAAAAATCACTTTCCTCCAGAGTGTTTAGACCAATCAAAATGTAACCTCTTTTTTCTTTTTTTTCTTTTTTTTTTTGAGATTTGTTGATTTTTAAAATGTGTTTTTTTTTATATGTATTAAAATAATATTTTTTATTTTTTAAAATTTATTTTTTACATTATTATATTAAAATAATTTAAAAAATATATAAAAATAATTTTTAATTTTTTTAAAAACCACAGCCACTCGTAAAACATCTCACCTTTAGCTAACGATTTTTATTTTTTAGAAAACTCTATTTTCTTATTTCAACTTACTTTTTGAAAACACTATTCTTAAACATTTATAAATTTTTATGTTTCCACTTATAGAGGATTTTTATAAAATTATATTTTTAAAAGTAAAATGTTTGTCTTTTTTTAATTACAAACTTATGAGTACTAAAATCCAAATGGTTAGGAAAAATATTGATATGTTGGATAATCAGTTAATCACTCAATTCAAGCAATATAATTCATTTTCTCTCGACAAGGTATCTAGTGGCTTGATATAAAAAATTTAGGTGATTGGTAACTGGTAGTACTTGGTAAAATAAAATGTACCTACAAAAAAAACCCTTTAATGGATGTGGGAGCCTATTAAATGCTTAAATGAGTAACTTTGTAGAGAGATAAAATACAATGATATTTTAGAAAGACAGACTCTTAAAACATGTTTACTTAAAGTGTTAAGAATAAAGAGATTGTGAACCTTGAATTTGAATTATTCATGATGTATTTGTAGCCTGCGATGCTTGTCTTTTTATAGGGAGAAGGGTTTAAAGTGTAATTTTTTCCTTACGATATTTTGAATTGTATTCTACTTAAAGTAATACATATTGAATTAATATAAAACACTAAAGGACCCGCATGAGGTTTTGAAAAAATTCTCAGTAAGTGTTGGGCTCATTAGTCTTGCATGTGGTAGCCCGAGCCCATGTGGGTTTCGGGCAGCATGCCTGGCAAGGTGGGCATGCGCCCATGTCGTGGTGTACGCCCAACATGGACTCGGACTACCGTGCCTGTGGTCATGCACCTTGGTAGTAGTTAGACTCAGTCTTGGTAGCCCGAGCCCATGAGGATTTTTTTGGACCTTTTAGGTTTTTTTAGGGCCTTTTAAAGGAGTTTAGTTCCTATTATATTTGGATTTATCACAAACACACATACATTATATATGTTTAAAGTAATCAATTCAATAATAAATTTAACTTTACAAGATCATAATTATCCTAGTGAACTTATATATCTACTAACAAATTACATAACATACATATATTAATTATTCTGATATAAGATTAAATTCATCAACTTATTTTTTATTTTTCAAAATATATATATATATATATATATATATATATATATATATATATATATATATATATTTCCTAGACCTTGGTATAGTTTGTAATGAAAATAGAGAAAGTCTATCCCATGTTAGAAAATAAGCACTCATCTTAAAAGTGTTTGCAAGGGTTAGGTGTATTGATTGGCTGGTAAATCTTTTTGTGAGTTCCTTAATATTCTTGATGGGTCATGTATATGGATACTTATAATATAATATCAAAAGATTATCATTTGAAGTTAAAAATGCTTTTGGAAATAATTTAATTAATTAATTAATTAATTGATAATTGTTAATTTTATCGAATGACCTAATCGATGAATATCCTATTTTTAGGAATGGACATAGAGTTTTCTTGCAAAACATTATAAATAAATAAATTAAAATAAATCATGAAAAAGATCAAAAAATAAATTAGACAATTAATGGAATCTAATTTAGGAGAGAATACATGACAATGTTAACTTTTGTTTTGAAAGGATGTGGTAAGGGTGTTGTCTATATTGTTTTAAGTATAATCAACCCCTTATCTGAATCTTTGAAACCAATGCATATTTTATAATTTTTAATTTCCTTTAACTACTAGATAGTGACTCCATTTTCTTCCAATCTTCCCTTTAATTTACGAGATCCCAATGTGATATTGAGTGCGACACCTAGTTTGAGAGAGGAGAGAGATAGTTGTTGGATTCAATGGTAAAGAGAGAGCATCATAGTGGACACCGATTTTGACTACCAAAATAACTAATCTTAGTGTCAATGGGTTCTATTAGATGAAAGTAGGAGTGTTCATGGTTTGGTTAGGTTCTGTTCGGTTTAGACTAAAAAAACCAACCGAACCGAATTTCAGTATTTTTGTATAAAATTAACTGAACCGGACCGGAAGCCGGTTCAAACCGAACCGGTCCGATTTGGTTAAATCCAGTTTTTTAAGGAAAAAACCGGGAAACCTAATCCCATAGGTTTTTTTTTTTAAAAAAAAAATTGGCTTAGCTTTACATTAAATTAAGCTTTAAATTTTAAAGCAAACTTATGTTAAGCTAATTGTAAATTTAATACGAATATAAAATCAAAACCATAACATCTCCATCCTCCACATCAATATTGTCAATGAGATTGCCCCTAAAAGGCTAGTACTGCTACTGCTTCAGATTCATTCCCCTCTATCACCATCTTCTTGTAATCTATGGTGTCCGCTTGCAAAGAAGCAATCATAACAAGACCTAAGCAAATTGATTCAGCGACTCCTGAAGAAAAACACAGAGAAGACCAAAGGATAACACAGAGACGAAGAAGAAGAAGAGTGCAGACAAAAATTCAACTTTTCAGTTATTTGGAATACATACTCAAAATCAACGCATAAAATTTACATCAATAAACAAAACAAATTAGAAAAAATAGATAAAAGTGAAAATCAAACCCGATCTAATCAATTGTCTCTCAAGATCAAAGAATCATAACAAGAGCAAAGGATGAGAGAGAGAAAATAGAAACAATATTACCTTTCAACGATACTTAGAGATTAATTACTTTGATCTAGCGAGGTTTGATTTTCTAAATTTCTGTAAGGACATAAGAGAGAGATCGGTCTGGTGTGAGTTGTGGGTTATTTACTTATTGATTGGCTAGAGAAGAGACAGATGAAGGGGGCAAGAGGCAGAAAGGATGAAAATTAAAGGGGAAAGAAAGAAGGTTGGTCTGGTGTGAGCAGCGACTTCAGAAGTAAATTGTAATGTCATTTAGGTTTAGGTTTACTATACTATTTATACTAGGTCGTTTACTCGTTTCTAACTTTATTTTTATGGGTGGCCGGTTCGGTTCATCGGTTTTGGTGGTAAAACCGAAACCGAACTGAACCGGAAAAATTTCTGGTTTTAGTAATCGATTTAATTAGTTTTTCATCTCGGTTCGGTTTTCTCGGTTAATTTTCCATTGGTTTTCTAGGTTTTTTCGGTTGTTCGGTTTTTTTAAACACTCCTAGATGAAAGTGATTTTATTAGGGCTGTTGTTTAACTTTAAAATTGTCGAAGAGAGTAGATTTGATCTCTTAAGTCTTTGAGGGGTTTTTTGGATTAAAAAACAGTTGAAAGCTAATTTTTTAGGTGTAAAAGACCCCAAGCTTGACTTGTTGATGACCCTCTAGTCGCTAGATTCTAGATTACAAGCGATAAGTTATTTGCACTTTTTAAAAAAAAAAAATACCCAATTTACTAAAGAAAAAAATCTAAATCCTAGGTACGTGCCCAAGCACCTAAAGAAAACTCAAATAAAAAAAATAACCCCAGACAATTCAGGTTAACTTGCCAAACTCGTGAGTTGGGTCATGAGACCATAATAACTATGTAGAATACAAATTATAAAAATACATTCTTTTTATTGTTTTATTAATGAAGAAGTGAGTGGATTGATTGATAGGTGGATCTTTCTTGTAAGATAATTAGGAGATCTCTCTTTATGAGTATTATATAATATTAAAAGATTGACATTTAAAATCAAAATTGTTTAATGAATTAAATTTTTAATTTTTTTAAACTAATTAATCGGCAGATGGGTATTTGATGGAATTAAACCTGCAATTATTCAATTTAACTGAAAAACTTAATTAATCTTTATTAACAATCTCATAGCTTCAAGTCTATAAATAAGATTATTTACAACAAAAGAAAATACATATCAAAACATGATATTCCTTTTGTCTTTAATTTCTATGTATGTTTTTACTTCAAAAACAGTTTCAAATAGTTTTTAAGTTCTTCGTCAAAAAGCCGACCGGTAGAGGCGAGGGGATGCTCACGACCAGCTTCATAGTGTAACCAGACCGGGAGTGCTGTTCTCATTTTGCTACGGTTTTTTTTTTTTTTTTTTTTAAATATGAAAATTTGACTCTGAGCAAGTAAAGGAAGCTATCTTCTCTCAATAATTGAGAGTACTTATCATTGAAGTCAAGGGATAATGCTGAATAAAAGAGTCACCAAACCCACATGACAGCTTAAACAATGTTTGTGACAAGAGAATTATTGAGTTATATTACTATTAGTTATTATTTTATTTAATTTTATTTAATTTTTTCTCATCCACCTGTCACTTCAAAATTATAATTATTCGGTCGAAGTCAACTCCATGGAATTTTTTTAGCTGGTTACATCAACATATTTTTAAAAAGAGTGGCCAAACCACTATTTTATTATAGCTGCATGCATTATAGCTAGGTAGTGCATGTTTGTATTTTAGAGCGAAAAAAATAATTGTTTTTTATTAATTTTTTATGTTTTTAAATTGATTTTAGATATTGATGTAAAAAATAAATTTTCATATATTTTAAAACAAAAAACAACCACTAATGTAATGTCAAATATTATTTTATTAGTCATCATTTTATTTTATATGAGCTTGTCATCTACTTCAATCCTTTCCGAAGAAAACCTAGCGAATTTATATTTTAAAAATATGTTTGATATAAAAAAATTTAAATTGATATTGTTTTATATATTAATATTAAAAATAAAATAAAAATTTTATTTTAATATATTTTGAAGTAAAAAATACTTTTAAAAACCACTTTTTCACGTTAGCAAACAAACCTTAAGAAAATCGATACATCACTTGGCATTTCTCTGCTAGTTTCCTTATGCCAAATACCGTGATCCCATTTCCTTGCACCTAATTTCTACACATTTTTTTCCAGGCGGTGTGAAGTCTGCTTGATAGGTCCTATTCATGCAATGGAAATTGACTGGCCAGCTTTGCAGTCAAAGCCCTTAGCAGCAAGAAAAGTGGCAAGACTCTAGAAGCATCTTCAAAATCCACATGGAATATGCTAAATAAATACGAATAATAAAAAAAAATTGACAATATTCAACTATATAGAATTGGACGTAGTTAATTTCTATGCAGGAAGCCAAGTATAACATGAATGTCCTTGCAGCCTCCTACACGGTTAGTACCCTTTGCAGCACTCATATGCCAAAATTCTCCCATCCCTTGCGTGCCACCAAGGAAAATTGCGTGATTGGTGGCCATGGAAAGATCCATAGCTTTTTATTTTATTTTATTTTATTTTATTCAAAAATGAGTGTGGATCTTGAAGGAGAGGACGACGCTAGGGCATATCATGTTCATGCTTTTCAATGCATGATAAAAAATAAGCCACCTCGGATGGATGGCATATTCCTCTAGCCCAAAAAAACACAAGAGAGGATCAAATTGGTATCTTGGAAATCAAGGTCAACCTCATGAGCCATACCGCTAATTTTTGTCGACAAGGGCAATAAGTTCATGCACATGTTTTCTAGTGTGGAGTCCATGCTACTCAAACTGACTAGATGTAGCTAGGAGTAGTATTTAATTCAATTTGTGGTGGAGAATTTCATTCGAAGTAGAAGCTGATAAGCTGCTCGCTGTATCAAGTCAAGCTAATAAGCTATCTAGACCATAAGTGGAATTTCTGCAACGTATCAAAAGCCTACCACATGGTGAAGGGCACACAGTAGGTTTGGTGCATGCACGTATATATATCGCCACAGGGCTAGATTACTTTTTTTATATAAAAAATAATATTTAAGCAATCACATCCATATTTAAAAAAAAAAAGTGACTTGAATTATAAATATTACTGGATTTAATAGATTATTTTTATTTTAATTAAATAAAAAATAAATTAACAATAAATAAATCAAGTTTATAAAGAAAAATGACTAGAAGAACTTAAAAACAAAATATTTTAAAAAAAATAGATAAACAATGAATACTAATTCACGACTCATTAAATACAAAAGAATAAAATTGAGTAAGAAAATGACATAAAAAAGATCTCAATCAACTTAAGTTAGCATGATAAATTTGTAACTCTAGTAACCAAAACCGAGTTAATCCTAGATATCCTGTCAAACTTGCGGTCTAGATCATGAGATTGAAATAACTGATAAAAAATAAATAAAATGATACAATATTTTTTTTTAAAAAAAAACTTGTGATAACTTTTTAAAGCCGTGACTCAGGTCATTAGACCTAAAACACTTTATCTAGAAAAACCATGAAATTCAATTCTTAATCAATCAAATATTAAATGATGAAATTAAAAAAAATTAATTATATAAAGGGATTAAAAAATACAATTAAAGAATGAGGATCAAAATAAATTTTATATTTGATTAAAGGGTGAAATTAAAAAGAAAAATCAATTTAGTAAAATGAACTAAATATATTAAAAGAATGAGGATCACCATTGACATAAAAAAATCAAAATAATTTTTTTTACTTAGAGGAGAAATTGAAAAGCATAATAACTTACATAAAAAGGCTAAGAAAAAAATAATATCAAAAAAATAAGAATTAAATTGAAAAACATGATATAAACAATTTGGATTTAAGAATAAAATTAAAAATCTATAAAACTTTTAATAGTATTTTTTATGCAAGTTCAATTTTTTCTTGTTTTTAATAATATTTTTATTGTTTTACTGTATAATTATAGCTAAAAAAAACTTATTTATCTCTGATTAATTTAATAATAACTAATAATGTAAAAATACTTTAATGTTTTTAAAAGCATCAAAATTCTCATTGTACTGTTCAAATAAATAGTAGCCTAGTGAGAGAGAGAGCTTTTTGAAATGCACAAATAATTTTACTCAAAATCTGTATTATTTGTGTGGTTCTCTTTCATTCTCATGTGATCTCAAAATCTCCGTTCCATTTTCAATAAATTAATTAGATGGATTTAAAAATATTTTAAGTATTTTTTCCCGAGCTAGCATTAATGTAAAAATACTTTAATGTTTTTTTCTTGTTGTAAATACTTATCACATTTATGGTAATTAATTTTCTTAAATTTTAATATAAAATTTGAATTAATAAAAAAACATTAGCAATACATAGAAGAAATTTTAGGGACTAAAATGGTATAAAAAAAAATTCAGTTTCACAAGATTTATCTTATTTTAAAATTTACCAATAAAATATTATTTAATTATCTTAAAACTTATATTATATAACAATCAAGTTTTTTTAATAAAATAGAAAATCACTTTTGTACAGTATGAGATTCATTCGTGATATATTATTTTTCGTATAGCAGTTTGTGTAATTTTAGCTTTAATAATTACATTTAAATATAAAAATAATTATTAGATACCAGGAAATAGATTAAGGACAATATGGTCAACTTGAAAAAATAAAAAAATTTACAGAGTATGAATTATTATAAAAAATAAATACTTCAAAAAGATTAATATTTCACCATGGACGTAGATTTATTACATTATGAATTGGGACGGTGTGGTGATAATTTTTCCCTTCTAAACAAAAATCATCAGCTTGGCTAATAGGATAATACGTAATTTTTTTGCAATGTCCATTAGTTATTATCAAATTAATTAAGGGTAACTCGATTTTTTTATATGTTTACAACATTATAAAATGAGTAAATTATTCTTAAAAATAACAAAAATTTTAGCTGACATCCAGGAGCATCTTTGTATTTTTATCCCAGGTTTCTAGTTATAATAAAATTGACCTAGGATCAATTTAATATTTTAATAAATATAAAATAATATTTTAAAAGTAAAATTTATTGGCGTGTGCATTGCATGCGACAATGCGTCTATCGTTACGCTATGTTTAAGCAACGTGTGCGGAGGATTTTGATGGCCAAAGACGACCTCCCTTGACGTCGTTGGAATTTTCTTGATGACCCCCTCACTCCCTAGGCGATGCGAGTGACTTACTAACCTCTGGTCTGACATCAATGATTTTATCTTTTTTTTTCTTTTTTTCTTTCTCCTCCTTGATTTTTGCACTTGAGCTCTCTAAATTTTCAAAGCATCCCTTAAAATGTTTTTATTCAAATTTGGTCTATGACCTTTTTATTACTATTTATCTTATTTGAAATAATTTATAAAATTAGATTTTTTTTTCAATTTCATTACCCTTTAATTTTTTTCTATCACATTTGATCTTTATTTTTTTAATTGCTAATTGTTTTATTTGAGAGAATTTTTAAAATAATTTTTTTTTATAATTTCATCCTTCAACATTAAATCGGTTGGGAATTGAGGTTCTTAATTGAGATTAGGTATATAATTTCATCCTTGAACATCAAATTGGTTGGGAATTTAGGTTCTTAATTGAGATCGGATATATGATTTCACGGATTACAAGTTTGGAAGATTAATCGAGGTTTAGGAGATTCACCTGTGTTTACTTATTTTTTATTTTTTAAGATTTTTTTAGTTTCATCATTCAACATTATTTAATTGGAGATTGAGCTCTGTTATTTGTTTTTTTTTTGTTTTCTATAGGTATTTTTCATAAATTTTGAAAATAACCTGGGTTATCTCTGGTCTTTTTATTCATCATTCTTTGTTAAATTTAATTTTTATAAAAGAAAATTTTTTTTGAATTAAATTAAATTAAATAGTTAAATATAAGCATAAGATGCTCATTTCATAATATTTTATTTGGTTTGCTTTTTGATTTGTTACTTTGACGAGGTATGCAACCTCTTTTAGTGTTGTTGTGCAACCTTTCACAATGGTGTTAGAACTATCTTAATAAATTTTTTTTTTTTTTGGTGGAGCGGTGTCTATATCGGAATAAATTTTAGTCTCCATCATGCTTTTTTTTTTTCTAATGATAATATTGACAATTTATTTTTTGTAATTAATTATTAATAAATTTTTTTATTTGCTTTATTTATTATTGATATCTTTTTAACTAACTGTATTTATTGAACTTGATAAAATCAATAGCTCGGATATCAAATTTTTCTTATTTCTTTTGAAATACTGACGTCGCTGGAATATCCTTTTCATATTAGAAAAAAAATTAACTTTGCCCGCCACGTATCTATAAGAGAATAACGTTACTCACTCTTATCTTTTTATTATTTTTGTCAACTTGGAAACTACTAGAAAATAGAAAAGAAACTAAAAGTTGAAGCATGGAATCTCAAGATGAAAGGCAAAGCATCAATTATTATTATTATTTTATTGAAAACACAGTTTTATTAGATAAGCTACTCTCCAACTAATTTATTCCAATGACTTTTAGCATCTAGAAGGCAAGTGTGTATGTTTTTATGTTATTGACATTTAGATAATTAATTAAGTTTGTAAATCGAGTCATGAGAATAAAATTATTTATATAAAAAAAATAAAAAAATCATGAAACATAGTTATCAACAAACTTATTATTGAAGAATAAAATTAAAAAAATATATTTTTTCCAAAAAAAATTTAAGTTCACTTGGGTTAACTTTGAAAACCCGCAACACGGGTCATGAGACCGGGATAACTTAAAAACAAATAAAAAAATCACAAAGATTAATTCTCAATCAGCTAAACTCGTGATCAAAGTCATTAGAATGAGATTAGCTCATGGAAAGAAAATTTTTTATAAAAAATTACAAAGTTCAACTCTCAACCAATCCTTTGTTGAAGGATGAAATCGAAAAAAATATTTTTTTAAGAGAGAAAACTTGAGTTAACTCAGCAAACCAGCGACCCAATTTATGAGACTGCGGTAACTTAATAGAAAGCATATAAAAAAAACCATGAAACCCAAATCTCAATTAATTAAATGTTAAAAGCCAAAATTAAAACAACCTAAGTTAACTCGAGCTAACTTTCCAAACTATTACCCTATATACAGCAAGTAAAAAACATTTACGCAGCCAATCCTCAACTTACCCAATATTAAAGAATGAAAGTAAAAAGAAAAGAACCAAAATAAAAATAAAAACTACAATTAAAAAAAATAAGGACTGAAATTAATATAAGAGGAAAATTGACCAAGCAAAGCATGAAATTCTAGGCATAGAGAGAAGGAAAAGAAAAAAAGAATAGGACACCGATGACACATCGCCGCTCATCATCCTATATGCATTACCTCGTCATGTAGATCTTACTAAGATGATTAAGAAGACATGGTGGAACACAACTTTTGGTGGTTGAAGGAGGGCATACATGCCTCCATAGTGTGACAACTCTCCTAAGTCTTTGATGTGCGCAATGCACACGTCAAACTTGCCCCAACTACCCGTCCAATCTCATTCCCACTTTTGTTTTAGTTTTAAATATGGTCCCCGTAGTTTTAATTATTTTAAATTAGTAAAATTATTTTTGATTTTATAAAACTTAGCATCAACCGCACGCAAAACTTTTTTCACGACATTGTGAGATCCATATATTTAGGCAATAAAAAAACTTTTAAGCCCAATCTTAAATAAACTCAATATAAAATGATCAAATTGAAAAAAAAATTAATACACCGAAAAAAAGGTTATATCTTTGCCGATCTATGCATTTCAGTCCCCGATTCTAGCAAGAAAAAAAGACTAAATATTTGTCAATTATTCAAAAATTTTCCCCATAACTTTAATTATTTTAAATTAATAAATCTCATTTAATTTTGCCAGGCAAAGCACCAACATAGTGGTGTTTTGTTTCTCAACATCGTGAGAAACTCTAAGTCAGGTTTTCAAAACAAACCACCAAACCTAAAGCAAATTAAACACAATGTTAAAGGATCAAATAAAAAAACAAAAAAGAAAAAAAAAACTAAGTGATCAAAAAAAGAAAAGAAAACATTGTGAAACACTATTATAATTCATAGTGTTTTTTATCCTGTGTAATAGTAAAAATGCCACATCTTTTATTTTTTTTTTGTAATAAAAGAATATTTTTAAATCAAGTCATAAATAGATAAAAAGATAGCAATTTATTTAACAAAAATTTTGTTTTATTTTTTGATTTTTTTTCAAATTGAAATAATATGAAGTCAACACATGTTCCCTATCATCTTAAGAAGCTAAATAAATGAAAAATGGGTTGATTATAAACAAAGAGATTTTTAGGGATTTGGCAAAATAATTTTTTTTTTGATAAAGCAACATAGGTGAAAAAAATATTTATTTATCTAATACACTTAATTGAATTGCAAATAATATATGCGACTTGCATGTCGCTTTCAATACCTGCGACTCATGTGTTGCTAATACCAACTACGACACGCGGGCCATAAATGCTATCTACGACTCAATTAAAAGACATATTCATGGACACTTTCTTCAACCATTAACTCCCTGGCTAGAAAAACTGTAATCCATACAATTCAAATAAGTAGCACAAATAATTTTCATGATATATAATAACATGTAATTATATTTAAAAATCATCATAGCTCGTAAAAGAGTTTGGAGCGCTCGTGAATGGATGTAGAGCACCACCCCAACTTATCTAGCAAGAATAAACAATATTATCTTAGCTCGTGAATAGATTTGGAATACTGATAGATTGGTCTGGAACACTTATAAATGGATAAGCATCTCAAATATTTTCATGATAAACAATCTTATCTTCCAGTAACATGCTTCAAGACATTCAATCTCTCCAATCACTTAAAAGCCATCGCAATACAAATTAAGTGTAGAGTTAGCTATAATACGTCGCCTTCCATCCATGCCTTCCTTTAAATTTGCGCTCAAAACAGCGAATTATAAAAATTTAAACTAGCCGCCCCAGTACACTCCTAATCACCCACTGAATCAATCTTAAAAAACTCCATTGTTGAGATTATTAAAGTATATTTGTCAACATCACAACTGACATTTGATTCAGGCTAATTTGATCCACGGGTTTCAGCATAAAAAAAAGAAGAGAAGAAAGAAGAAGACGTGACAAAAGGGTCGTAGAACAGTACGCAAGCATGCATGCACAGATCACAATTGACATCTGATGTTGCATGGTTTTTGGCACAGGAATCCACTCTTAGTGCAAACTCTCGAAAGTTGACTTCTCTCAAGAGACGTGAACAGTAAACAGGTTCATGCATCTGTGCGTACAGATGGAGTAGCTGCACCTGTAATTGTCTAGCTGCCAGATACATTTGGATGGTTCCAAGTGGTGTGTAGATGTGGCTGTTAGTACTTTTCCAAGACATGCCCTGCACTGGAGGAGCTTCATCTTTGACCAATGTCTGTCTTTCCGGACACAAGTTTCTTACCACATGCACAAGCTCGACTTTGAATTTTAATAGATTTGTTTCTGCAATTTATTCCAACCTTTTGAGGTTTGAACATTATTTCTTTTTAGCCGATTAGTGCTCCGAGGATGCCGTCACATTATATTTATGGATCGGAGATGTGATCAAAGTTGTATTTTAAAGTATTTTTTTATAAATATATTAAAATAATATTTTTTATAGTTTTTAAAATTTATTCTTAATATTAGTATATTAAAATAATATAAAAACACAAAAAATTATTTTTTTTAAATATTTTTAGGCAAATATCGTTTTGACTGTAATGGTAAACATGCCTTCAACATGGCACCGAATAATTTATTTAGAGATGAAAGTTTTTTTTTTTCCAGAATTACTATGAAAATATTAAGATAACGTCTTTTTAATTTGTTTGTGCAATTAATTCCGACTTTTTGAGGTTTGAACATTATTGCTTTTCAGCCGGTTAGTGCTAAGAAGTTGCCATCATATTGCTTGAATGGAATTCTGGTTTTGCGTTTTCTTTTATATATAAATATATTGAAATAATATTTAATTTAAATTTATTTTTTATATTAACATATTTAAACAATCCAAAACATTAATAATACTAATTTAAAACAAAAAAATAAATTTTAAACAAATAACATTTTGACTGCAATGCTAAACGCATCCTTAGCAAAACATCAAATAATTTGTTTGGATATGAAAGCATTTTTTATTTTAGAATTACTATGTTGATTTTGGTATTGTAGTGGTGGTTTTGCTAAGTTGCGTTTGGTACTATGATAGTGGGTTTTTTTAAAATAGTTTTCGGTCAGAAATACATTAAAATAATATTTTTTTTTATTTTTTTTAAATTTATTTTTTATATCAGTTCATTAAAACGATTTAAAAATATAATAAAATTAATTTTTTTACAAACAACATTTGGATGCTGGTGTTCCCAAATGCTACTGAAAACTTTTTACCAAATTCTATCCTATAGCTAAATTACGTGCCCAAATTTTTTATAGATATTAAATAATCCAATGGAGATAATTATCATGTTAGATCGTATTCTCACACTTGATTTTAGAATTGTACCTTGTAATTAATGACATATCATTTATAATTATATTGTTTGGGATTTTGGTGTAACCTGTGTTTTATAATTTTTATTTTATTTTTTAAAATTATTTTATATATAAATATAAAAAATAATTTTTAAAAAATAAAAAAAAAATTATTTTAATATATTTAAAAAAAAACAGGCTTTAAAACAAACACCGCTTAATATCTAGACAACACATGAATGAATTTTCTGACTTTTTATCCCTTAAAGCATTTTTTCAACTTTTAGGTAAAATTTCTAAAGTTATTCTTGTAATTATGTATATTATTTATTTTTATCTTTTTATTTTTAATTTGATCAATTAACTTTGTGCTCTTAAAAGTCATTCAATTAACTGTTTCTAATTTTGTCATTAATTTAATAGTTGACTTATATCAAGCTTCAATTCTAATATGTATACGGATATGACATTATTAAATATTTTTTATTTATGAGATGGCATTTTATATTTGTGTAAGATATGTATTACCAAATAAATTATCTTAGAAAAATAAATCAAAAACAAAATAAATCAAAAAAAATTTATTTGGGTTTATAGGCACATGAATATAAAAAGTCATTTAATAACGAAAATTATTTTATTATCACATAATTAGCATGTATAATTAACACGAAAACTTGATAAAAATTACTTATTTGGCATATTAAATACATTGAAAGAACACGGAGATTTAACTAAACAAACTCAAAGAGCACAACGACTAATTGACCAAATTAAAAACACTACAGGGATAGAAATTAAAGACCGACACAGACAAGGAAAAAAAGTAGGGGTTTTGCCTTTTTATTTTTAACATGATTACATGGACTGGTTGCTTCGTTTTTCAAATAAATATCTCAATTTAAAAATTTAAATTTTCAAAATAAAATCTTAATAATATTTTTATATTATTTTTAATACATTATCTTAAAATGAAATTTTTTAAAACTTAAAATTTATATATATTCATATTATATTATGTTTAATTTTTATCAAATAAAATAAAAATAGTAAGATTTGAACTCGTGATTTATTAGTCAACAAAACTTTAATACTATATTAAAGAACCATCTCAATAATTTTTTTCCGGCTAAACCCCAATAATAGTTTTATAGTAATTGAATTGATTTGTTAAACAAACCTGTATTATTGTTCAAAGATGATGTAGGGGATAACAAAATCAATAAATTTGTGCAATTAACGTTTCTCTGTCAACGACCTTGAATTTCTCAAGCACACAATCATGGATGTCCCCCCCTTCTTCTTTGAATTTCAGCAATCACTTGAAAAAAGAGAAAACAGAATGTGCAAGTTAGGTTAAGTTCTATCGAGTTTCTTGAAAAAATGTCTTGACAAAAGGAGCTAGAAGGAACACTTGGAAGATAGAATTTTCTGTTCTATGGATGCAAGAGCATTCTGGGTTTATTCAACTTTAATACACTACAAATACATCCAATTGAATCATAATAATAAATATTAGAGAATAATATAAATTATGTTTTAGAACTTTACTTAATAGTTTAAACTTTTGAATTGAGATAGTTTTTTAACATGATATCAGAGTCTTGATGACCAAGCGGTCATGAATTCAAATCTCACCATTTTTATTTATTTGATAAAAATTAAGTATAAGGTAATGTGAGCTTGTACAAGTTTCAAATTTCAAATTTAAAGAGTTTTTATTTGAAAAAGTGTATTAAAAAATAATATAAATGACGATGGTTATTTATATCGTAGACACCGAAAGAAGTGTAGATGTCAGCCGTGACCTGTGCCAAATTCATACAGCAGCTTGCATTCTAGCAATAATTGGAATAATCTATTGGGTGAAGACTGAAACTCCTATGGAACGAGTGATTTATTTATTAATTGAAAGCAATACCAACCTCCTATTTATAATTATAAATCTCCATGGCATGCTTTTGAAGCCTGAAACTATTACAAGAAGCATGACCAAAAGATGCTATTCACGTCATTGGAAGCGTTGTCTCATATGTTTTCTTCTGGGGCTACACGTGATAGCGATTAATTAAAAAAATTTATACGCATATAATTAAATAAACGAAGAGTTATGTATGCTAATAAATAATCATTAATGATACCTATAAACAAAACTTAAAAAATTGAAAAATAGACGTAGATTAAGATATTTAATCTTAAAAAATAAAAAATTGAATTAATTGAATAAAATAAAAACAATAAAGAAATAACATGTAATGTGTATACACATATTAAAAATATCATCTGAAAATAAATATTTTTTTATTTTCAAAAATATAATTTATCTATATAAAAGAAAAAAATAATACCATAGATAAATCAGAAGAACCTCTTTAAAAATTAAACACATAACAAAAAAATCAATATTATTTAAAAGAGACTATCTGAACAAAATAAAAGAGATGAGATTTTGTTCATTTTTTTATTTTTAATTTTTTAACCGATCACATCACTTTATATCTTTTCAATTGCACTTTTTAAAGTTATATTTTCATAGTAACCATGCCAGATTCAAGGCATTTGGGTCTGACAACCATGCTAGACCAAAGTATCTTGGGTCTGGCATGCCAACAACAAATGATGTGTCGTCTGGTTTGCCTAGGTTTTAGCTACTATGATGGCCAGAAAATTAGGGCCTATGCTCTTTTGTCGCAAAAACCTCTTTTACAACCCGTTTTTGACACAAAACACCCTAAAAATAATGACAAACTCATTCATGGCCTCAAAAAACAAAAAAAAACCTAAAAACCGAACTCAACTCGAAATTAAAAATCAACCAGAGTTCAGATCTATTTTTTCACGAACTTTTAAGGTACCAAAACATTTAATATAAACTCCCTGCATTAAAGAGAACAATTTGACACAAAAATCCTTCATTTTGATAGCCTAAATCAGTGCCAACGACAAGTTTCTCTCTCTATCGTTAGAATCCAGCGACCCCTCTCTCATCTCTCAACCAGGAACAAAAAAATAACAAAAATAAACCTCTGTACCAAATAAAATTGGAACACTTTTGAGGGACCACAATTATATAATTTGAGTGATTATTTAAGTTGAACGACCAAAGTGAATGTTTTCAAAACTTATGGTACATCATATATGTTTGTCATATTTTTCACTTCGGTCCCTCATCTTTTAATCTCACATTTTCATAAAAATTTATAATCAATTGCTTTTTGAATAGCACTTGATCGTCTAAAAACAAAGTTTGAGAATAAAAATGAAAAAAAAACTTTTGCATAGTAACAAATATATAGTAAAAATCCCAAACGGTTTAGTATATAAATAAATGGATAGTTTGTTGTCAATAGTCGGGAAAATCCCATTTATGTAAATAAAGAATTGTATTATTATTATTATTATTAGAACAACAACAACATATATCTACTTTTGTAATTCGATTATTCAAATTTTTAATTTATATCTTATTTTTTTCTCAGTTAAATAACTAGGCATGCCATTCTTATTAGAAGTGAGTAAAAAAATCAAAAAACTGATTAAATCGAGAAAACCAGAAAAAAATAACTAAAAAAACCGAATCGTGAAAAAAAACTGATTAAAATTTTAAAAAAACCAATCGGTTCAGTTTGGTTTCAGTTTTATAAACTTGAAACCGAAAAAACCCGAAAAAAACCAAGCCAAACCAAAAAAACCAAGCTAAACCGGTTTAAATCAGTTTTTGTCCAAAAAATCTAAACCAAACCGAAACCGATCAATTTAAACCAGTTTTAATTTTTATTTTTTAAAATTTTAATTTAATTATTTTTTTTTTTATAAAAACCAAACCACACTACCCATTATTGTTGTATCATTGGAAGCGCTTGCCCGCCCTTTTTATCTTGGCGTGGTTAATGGGCAGTCTATTGTCGATGATCTTTATGCGGACAAAAAATCCTATTTATGTAAATAAAGTTATTTATTTATTTAACAGATCTTAAAAGCGTTCGTCGATATTTGTCTGAGAATAAGCTTATCTGATATATATTAAACTTAAAATCCAAAACGTTACCAATATAAATACTTGGCAGTGCTTTCTTTAGAGCAAAAAAGACATGATCAGCGGAATTATTGGAGTTCCAGTTAAGCGAAATTAAATAAAAAATATATATGGTCAAATCCTTCTTGTATGGAAATTTATTTCTATACAAGGAAAATTAGTTTTTATTCAAGGGTTTCTAGAAACATTTTAAAAAATCAATTAAGAAATATTCTCAGATTTAAGGTAATATTGTAGATTTTGAAATTAAAAATCTTCAACACATTTTCGTGTGTTTAAAATTAAAATTATTCCAATGATATAATTCATAGTTTCAATTATATCAACTTATAATGGTATATTCATCTCTTGAAAGAAAAATTCAATAACTAATTGGAAAATATAAAAACCGATAAAATAAAGGTTTTTAATTATGATTAACACTACAATATTTAATAATTTTATTAACGAATATTATTTGTTGGTGTAAGAACATCATTTTATCGGTAACAAATTTTCCTTCTAAATCACCGACAGAATACGTCTGTCGAAATAACATTCATCATTATCCTTGATATATATACAAATAATTTATTTCAGTATCCTTTTCATTTTAAATATTTTTATTTTATTTATCTTTGAGATTAATTATACTCGCTAAGTACATATGATTTTCTTTCTTATAAGTGAACATTGTAAATTCAACTTATATATCTAAAATTTGAGATGAAAAAAATTAAAAAATAAATTAAAATAATCTTTAAAGTATTATGAAATCATATTAACAATTCAAAATATCAATTAATATTAAAAAAAGCTCAAAAGGTTAGAAAAAAAAAAGAATTGATTAAAAACTAAATAAACAATAAAAATATAAGAAAAAATATTAGGCATTGTTAGACCTAATGTCTAGCCAATAAGGAAAAAAGCTCAGGCACACCAAACTATTTTTTTTCTAAGGCATTTTTTGCTTTATTATTTTTAATGGATGATACCATGTCATCCATTTTTGTATTTTCAATCAACTCTAGTGATCCAAACAAGTTGACTGAAAAACTAAGATTCAAGCATTGACATCCTAAAACCTTATTTTTTTAATTTTGTTTTTGCTCGAGAGCATCTCGAAAACACCATAAAAACTTTAATAAACATATTTGAAGCCTATAACACCCTCTAATTAGTTTAAACATTAATAAATAAATAAAAATAAATTAATGAGTCTTAATCTATTAATTTTTTTCAACATGTTTAAAGGAAGAAACCTTCTCCATTGAATTCTTGATGCAAGATGAATTTTAAAGAGATATTATTTTTATTAGTTATTATTATTTCATGTTTATTTTAGAAAAGCATTATACTTTAAAGTGTTTTAGTGTTTTCTATTTAGTTTAGAATATCAAATACCAATAATTTTGTTTTTCTTTTTCAATGTAGGTCTAAGACCAGGATAAATACATATGTTTGGTTTGTAATTCAACATAACACACTAGACATTATTCTCATAAATAAAACTATGAATTAGGCTTATTTTGTGTGTTAACTCCATCATGTCAAACTTTATCTTTTTTATTGTTGTTTTTTATTTTGTCTTTGTGCTTCCATTCATGTCAATTCGTATCTCTATAACATACGCGTTGATATCAAGTTGATCATTTGATGGTCAAAATATAGCTTGCTACCCACTTTCCTTTTCTTTTCTAATAACTTTATCTTAAATTTTTGAACATCAATGGAATGTTTTTATTGAAGCAAAAATCTCAAATAATAGGGACCAAATGCATGTAATTCAAAACTTTAGGGAAAAAAAATCAATACATTAAACTATGGAAAACAAAATAGAAAGTCGAAATTAATACATCAATTATAAAACACTCAATAACACACAAGATATACTTGAGAATATAAATATAAATATAAATATAAATGTATACATCAAACCATGAAATAAGACCTTAGAAGGATAAAATTGAAAATAAATTAAGTAGAATGACCAATTTGTGAAGGAGTAAAGTTTTCAAGGATATCAAGAAGTAAAAATTAAGTACAATATTCAATAGGCTAATGTGAGTACATGAAAAACAACACTACAATAATCTTTCTGTTTTCATTGTTTTCAATTAAACCTAATAAAATAAAAGTGATAAAACCTAATTATAAATATAAATATGTATTTGATATTTTTTTGGTACCTTTTCAATTGAAACAAGATTTTGATCTCATTAAATTATTTTAAGAAATTCTATTTGTAGGTTGGTAATTGACATGAATAACAAGTCTCAAGGAAACAAATTGAAACTTACCAATAATATCAAATTTATTAGTGTTTTGTGTAAGAAATTAATTTTCAAATAAAATTAAGAAGAAGGGAGAATTTTGTTTGGAATAAAATTGAAATCATATTTCTATTGAAAGTCTATTCCCATCCAAGTCAAATTGAAATTTATAGGGCTGTTTGTTTTTGCGTTTTAAAAACGCTTAAAATTTTTTTTGAATTTATTTTTACTTTAAATTAATATTTTTTTGGTGTTTTCAGATCATTTTGATGTGTTAATTTCAAAAATAATTTAAAAAAATAAAAAAAATATTATATTGATGCATTTTCAAGTGAAAAGCAACCACAACCACACTCCCACAACAGATTATGGCTCCGTTTGTTTACGCGGCTGCGGCTGCGATTGAAATAAAACGCAGAATACATCTGTTTAGTTAAAAAAAAAACATTATTAACTATTCATGGGTCCCACCCTTTACTGCGTTGCAAACTCAGAAATCATGAAGCCGCATCCGGCTGCTTTTGTTTGATCAATAAACAATGGCCAACATATTTACGCACTGCATGTTAATTAATTAGCATGAACAGTGTAACATGCATACAGTTCTGGCTGGACTGGTTCCGGTTCAAAATTTAAAATATATTGAACCAGGTCCAATCCAGTAAAATAAAAATTATTTTTAATTTTTTAATTATTTTTTATTCAAAAAACTAGTGTTTAACATTATTTAATGACAATATATAAATTAGACAGAGATCGCTTGATAAAGTAGCATTTACAGAATTTGATTGCAATCCCAATTTCGTTTTTGATTATATTTTACCTGATGTTATTACGCGCTTAAAAAACCAAAAAAACTTTAGTCCTTGTCGGATGTATTTCATACGTGATGGAATTGTAGATATTTTAATGGAACAATAAAAAATATTTTATATAAAATATTATTTATTTCATGATGTAATAACAAAAGTTAAACTTACAATATTTAAATTAAAAACTATCAATATTAATATATATTTTTTAAAATTATTTTATAACTTCAATTTTAAAAGCATTATTAACCAAACATATTAAACTACTTTTTTTCAACCACAGTTTTAACTAAACACTTATTTTTTCAAACCAATTGAGTACTTTTTATAAAACAACTTTTTTCAAACTACAACCACAACAGCTACCGCAATACCAAACTTACACTATATATATATATATATATATATATATATATATATATATATATATTAGAAATAATT
>Ga0325411_1002462_pt1 | contig 21002 bp, 18 predicted proteins | sample PopdelMetagenome_13_FD_206181 | JGI IMG/M metagenome (GOLD analysis project Ga0325411, IMG submission 206181) | Populus deltoides microbial communities from Bellville, Georgia, United States - Xylem-PdIQD-R4 | ecosystem: Host-associated > Plants > Phyllosphere > Stem > Wood/Secondary xylem...
TACAACTAATAATCAAAAGGTATCTCTAGCATCTTTCCACCTTGAAGGGGAAGCTAATCAATGGTGGCAATGGATGCGATGAACCTACCAGGAGGAAGGCTGTTAGATATGCATATTTTTAAAAAAGAGAGATCAACAAACAAGTCTAAGAAATGCTTATCTTGGGAATCATTCGACCCAGTAGTAGCCCATTCTTATCTCCCGTTTTAATGGTGAAGAAGAAAGATGGCACTTGGCGATTTTGCACAAACTACCGGGCACTAAATTTAGCCACCATCAAAGATTGATTTCCCATCCCTTTCGTAGATGACATGCTAGATAAGTTGTATGGGGCAACCTATTTCACCAAACTAGACTTGCGAGCTGGATATCATTAGGTATGAGTACATGCTCATGATGTTCAAAAAACTGCCTTTAGAACCCATAATGGCCATTTTGAGTATCTAGTTTTGCCTTTTGGCTTATGTAATGCCCCTTCCACCTTCCAAGCCATTATAAATTCCATATTTCATGCTCATCTTCGCAAGTTCATGATAATCTTTTTTTTTTATGATATTCTTATTTATAGTTCTATCTAGGAATCACATATAAAACATGTGAGAACCACATTAGATATCCTGAGACAACTAGTTTTTTATCAAAGCAAGCAAATGTGATTTTGGCAAACAAGAACTGGAATATTTAGGCCATATTGTGACACATCAAGGGGTAAAGGTAGACAACAAAAAGATTGAGGCCATGGTAGCTTGGCCACAACCTACTAATATTACTGAATTGCATGGATTTTTAGGCTTGACAAGTTACTACCACAAATTTGTTCAAAACTATGGATTTTTGGCTCATCCCCTTACCAATCTCTTCAAAAAGGGAAGCTTTCGATGGAATAACAAAGTAGAGGGTGCATTCAAACTACTCAAGCAAGCCATGACAACTACCCCGACTTTAGCCAGGCCTAATTTTAATGACTCTTTCATTGTTGACACTGACAAGTGACTAAATCAGCGTTGTCCTTACTCAAAAGGGACGACCAATTGCATTCATGAGTCACGCTTTGAGAATTAGTAAACGAGCATGGTCCATCCATGCCCAGGAAATGCTTGCGATTATAAAAGCAATTCAAACATGGCGACCCTATATTTTGGGCAGAAAATTCTTCATGAAAATTGATCACAAGAGTCTTAAATATTTCCTGGATCAATGTGTGGCCACTCTTAAACAATAAAAGTAGGTAGCAAAGCTTTTGGGCTACGAGTACAAAATTGTTTACCGGTTAGGATGTGAAAATTCAGCAGCTAATGCCTTCTCTTGCCGCTCTGAGAGCCCTCTTCTTAATCCTTTGTTTGTTCCAAAGGTTACTCTTTGGGATGATATAAGAGGGTAGCAAACGATGATCAGTATATACAGTAAGTGATCAATCAATCAATCAACTATAGATCCCACTGGTCCACACTCAATTCAAAATACTCTTTGTTTCTATAAAAAAAGAGTAATTGTTCCATAAGCTATCTGCGACCAGTTGCTAAAGGAATTTCATGACAATAAAATGGCAGGGCATTCTGGTGTATTAAGAATATTCAAAAGGTTAGCTCAACAATTTTATTGGCCATCCATGTATTGGTTCATCCAATACTATATTTGTAACATCCTCATTCTTATTAAATTGACATTATTAGTTTTCACCTCAGGAATAACTAATCAAGTTTCATGTGATTGTCGATATCGACATCACCAATCGATATCATTAACTATTCTCACCTGAATAGTTAATCAAGTTCAATACCCCTTATTTTCAGCGATCATTATGCCGATGTTAGTAAACCCTCCGCATTCGGGACCAGCTAATCAAGTTCGGGAAATGATCATCAACGAAGTCCATTAATGCAATCTATGTTCTTAAATCAATTAAGTATGCAAATCCATTTTAATTTCTTGTTTATTTTATTTTATCCTTTCTCTTTGTGGTTTCACCTATAGATACAAAGACCAAGAATTTAACAAGTTAGTAAAATCAACGTTACGTAAAAAGTGTAGGAATAGAACACCTACCTACTGTGGAAGCTCGGTTTGCGCTCCCTTGTGATTGTTGTTGTGCCCCTCCCAATCCCTCCACATGTATACCATGTCATTTCCTTTTCAAGTTACATTTCTCACAACAATAATAAAAATAATAACAACAATGTTGACTTCTCTTTAATAATTGCTTCTTTTACAATTATGTTTCCCATTATATGCACTGTACTTTATTACATTATAATTATCCTTACAATTTCATTTTCAAACACAACTTATTTTTATTTTAAACCCTAAGACTCATCATTGAAAATTTTTTGAATGGAAGAAATCTGATTCTACCCCTAACGCGACTAAATTTCTCGTTTTGCCGATTCGTCGAATCTGCCAGCAGCTCAACCTCTCCTCAGATATTTACCTATATCTGGAGTTTTAGAGCCCCAAATTAAGCAAGGTTAGATTTGTTGGAAAGCTAACATCTCTGGTTACAACTTCTATGAGAAATCATCCCCTAATTTTATCATTTTGAGGCCCAAATCCTTTATAGAATGGAGATGACGTATCTATCCAGTTTTTCATCAACGGTTTTTAAATGAACTTTCCATTATCCTCACTTCTCCTTTTCTTCTATGACAATTATTTTCTATGTTTTCCCTACATTTCATGATTCCTCCTAAGCCGAATTATGAGCTATACCCGTGGCTAATAATTTCATTTTCGCTTTACATGACACACACATCTGACTCATGAAGTCTCCTATTATGAAGTTTTCGTGCTTTTCTCTATTAGTAAGCTTCTCACTACAACTAATTCATGTTGCAAGCCCCGAAAAAAAAAATTTAAAGTTGCTTAAATTGCAAACTAACTACATGAGAAATAAAAGTGAAGAAATTCATGCATATGGTTAAATAAAAACAGGAATTCAAAAATTTTTGAATATAAATTTTCAGGCAAAATAATTCGAGACATTATAAATAAACCTGGTAATGTTGAGGGTTGAATTTAATTGAAGATAATAGTACACTTAAACAAAAAGGGTCCTCAATGCAAATAAAGGAAATTATAGAGTATAATTACTCTTCTCCTCACCAAAAATCTACAGCAACCACAAGGAAAGAAAATAGGGAGTTTTGTATCCATTCTTGTAAAATCAAAAGAGAAACACTAAAATTTCAAGAACCTATCCAAGATTATGGATTTATAGATGGAATAAACACTTGTGAGCAAGAGATTAACAAGAAAATTGAACAAGAAGAGAAGAAGGAGGGCCAGCTGTCATTAGAAAAGAAAGGAGGGAGTTGAAAATCTTCAACTGGTTGAAGATCAAAATCTTAATTCGTACAGGGTAAGGTGTTCTAAACATGATCTTAAAATTCATTTCAAATTTGATAACAAATTGATGCCTTGATATTGAATTATAGGTTAGGGTTCTTAGACATGAATTGAGGAAAAAATATTTGTTGTTAAAATTAAGTTAATTCATGTGTGGAATGTGATGGGGGGCTTGAAACCAAAATAATTTACCCAGAAAATGTAGTTTGTGAAAGTATTGTGTGAAGGGAAGGGGGTGATGAATCTGGACAAACTTGTCTCCTAACTTTCGATGAGATTTAGGGCAGAAGGATGAGAGAATTAGGATCGGGTTCCTTCATAGAAATTGTAGTTTTGGATGTTATCTAACCAAGGAAACTAGTCTTGCTCAATTTGGAGTTGTAGCACTCCAGTTATGGGTAACCAACCGATACTGAGTCATGACTGATTCTGTAGGGCAGTAGGACTGATTAGTTGATGAGCAATTTTGACTATCTTGGAGGCAAAACTGGGTTCTCTTTCCTTCAATGAACATGCACAGAAAGTAACATTTGTGTAATGAATGAATATGGATTCTCTATATTAATCGGCTTGAAGGAATCATAACAAAAAACTTAAGCATAATGGAGTTAACGCGTTTATGCAGTATGCTTTTGTGTAAACCTTGATGTAATTATAAAAGTCTAGCTTAGCATGTAAGTACATTAGTATCTTGTAATTAACCCTTTTGAAATGTTCAAGAACATTTATTATGTTTTAAATGCTCTCTTTGCATATGAGTATCCCTTTTTCTTTTAAATTGTATAACATGATATGTGGGCTATGTTCATATTGAACTTATTTTTAGGATATATATATATATATATATATATATATATGATGTGTTGACTGTATGAGGTGTTTAATATTGATGATTGAAATAAGGTCTGAAATTATGGGATCATGTGATGATGGATTGATTGAGAATATTAATAGTAGTCGATAACTTGAGATATTCTAAATACAAACAGAACTCTACCGAAATTTTGGTAGATTTAAAAAAATATATTTACCCTCAAATTAAGAGCATATGTTGGGATCATTTAGCGTTGTTCAAATCGTATAGTCGGGACTGTTACACATGCATTATTAACACATAACATGCCAAAATTCTTCTTCCTTCCCCTTAATTAGTTCTTGGCCAAATTAAGGTCCCCTTTTCCTTTCTAGTCAATTGTTTGCCTCATTTACCCATTGTTCACATCATAACACATATTACAAGATTCATTAAGCACAATTTCATAATTTCTTTTCCTCCCATTCAACCCTCACATGGCCGACCACTTATGTTCCTAAGTTATTGATTTTACTTTTGTAATTTTACATGCTTTTTCATGTTCAAAACAACTTCTAGTAGTCTAATTAACTTCATTCTAACAAATTCTGCAATACCCCAAATTTTCACTCAAGAACCCTAATTTATAAATCTAAAATTGTTGCACAATTCCTAACCAATTATCAAATTGGTTTTTCACATTTAGGCCTAATGTCCTTACCTTGAGGAAGTTTGGATTTCCACTCAAGTTCGTTGAAGATTTTTAGCCTCTTCTCCCTTACATATAACCGACCCTCTCCTCCTCTTTTCCTCTAAATTTCTTCACTTGTTTCCTTGTTACATTCTTTGTCAATAAGTGTCCTCTTTAATTAATGGTTAATGTTTGTATAGCCCTAAAGGATTTGGTGTTTTTCCCTCTCTTTTGGTGAGAAAAAAATCTGAAATCTCCCTTTTCTTCACACCATGTGCAGCCGACCTTCTAAGAGGAAGAAATGGGGTATTTATAGCCCCATGCTTCTTAATTACACATTGACCCCATTTCTTTTCTTTTCTTCATAATTTGAGCCATACACTTTATCTCTTTCATAATCTTCTTATTTAATTGCATTATTATTTTATTTATTATTATAATTTTTATTTTGTATGAGTTTGATCTCAGGATTTTACAACATTACGCAATATGAAGTTTGCCAAAGAAACAAAACTAAAACTCTTGCCCTAATGGGATTACTTCAGCCACTGCCCATTCCTTTTCAAGTGTGGGATGATATTAGTTTGGATTTTATTAAAGGCCTTCCATCCTCTTATGAAAAAGATAGTCATTTGGTGGTCGTAGATAGACTCAATAAGTATGCTTATTTTGTTGCATTATCTCATCCGTTTTCTGCAAAGATTGTAGCTAAACAATTTGTAAAGCACATCATCAAAATCCATGACATGCCAAAATCAATCATTAGTGACCGCAATCCCATATTTATTAGCAAATTCTGGCAAGAATTCTTCACTATATTAGGAACCAAGTTGAAATTGAGCTCCACCTACCATCCATAGACTAGTGAAAAAATTAAAGTTTGAACTGCTGTGTTGAACAATACCTTCATTGTTTTGTCCATCAATGGCCACGTAAAAGGTATAGTTACTTACCTTAGGTAAAATTCTAGTATAATACCACCTACCACAGTTTAATAGGAATTACACCTTTCCAAGCCTTGTATGGTCAGCTTCCTCCTTCCATTCCCTTTTATTTTGATGGGTTATCTCAGGTTAATGAAATAGATCAAAACCTCTTACATCAAGATGAATTGCTTCAGCATTTAAAGAAGAATTTGGACATGACAGCTAATAGAATGAAACAAACAACACACAAAAAGAGGCGAGCTGTAAAGTTTCAAGTAGGTGATATAGTCCTCTTAAAGCTACATCTTTATCGCCAACAAACCACCTTCAAACAAGTTTATCAGAAACTTGCCAACAAGTTCTATGACCCCTATCAAATCGAGAAGAAGATGAGTAATGTTGCTTACCAGCTACAATTACCAGCAAACACAATGATCCACCTTGTTTTTCATGTCTCTATCTTGAGGAAATATGTTGGAGGTCTCCTCCATAAGCTACCTTAGAGCTTCCACCTATTATTGATGAAGGTGTAGTTTCTATAAAACCAGCAAACATCCTCGATACACGCTAGATTAAACGGGGCGATAAATTTATTGAAGAGAGCTTGGTGAAATAGAAGTACTTGCCCACTGAAGATGTTACATGAGAAGACATGACACTATTGCATAATCAGTTTCTTTAGCTAGACCTTGAGGATAAGGTTCCAATTGGCGGGGGGAGTATTGATAGGCTGAGAAGATCTAAACGAACCCCTAAGAAGAATCCCAAGTTTTTAGTTTGGGTTAGACCAAGTCTAAGCCTTATATTTTTCTTTATTATTTGTTGTTGTTTTGTATTTCTTCTCATTTAAAGTTGTTACAACTTATTTCCTTAAAATAAGGCTAGTTAGTTTCATGAGTTGAAACCGATGTGTTAAGCTTAACTCTATTTATTGGAATGTTAACAATGAATAAAGGATAACATTTTTCTTACAAATAGTTGTGGTTTAACTTTCACAAAAAAAAAAAGAGTATTCATCAGAATTTTTTCTACTGCTTGATCTGGAACTAATAGTTTTGCACCATTTTGGTACCAGAGTCAAGTTTCCTTGCCCAGAAAAGTTAGCATTACAGAATTCCAAACAACCTAAACCCTAAAAAGCCCAATGTACAAACAAATCATTCAAATCATTATTGTTTTGGAATAACTCAATCATCAACTAGATGTTATGGATGAGCATCGAGCTCGTGAAGAGTTTAGATTTACTAATAGGAAGGGCCACAATCCAATTCGTAAGCAGTTGCTGAACAAAGCTAGCGATGATGAAGAAGAGTTGGAGAATGAAGAAAACAGAGAGTCTGAAATCATCAACCTCAGTTTCAGTGAAATAGAGAAGACTTTCCTCGAAACCAAGATAGATGAGGCGTGGGTTATCAGCCTTTTGACAAACTCATTAAAAGGATGAAAGTGGGCATGTCAGGTTCTTATGAAAAATTAGAGCCTAATGCTTTTGAGGATTGGTTAATGACCATTGAGGATTATTTTGATTGGTTTGACGTATTAGAGGATCAAAAAGTTCATTATATCTGAATGAAATTGAAGGTGCATGCATAAGCTCATCAGGAAGTCTAGAAGATAAATTACACTGTACTCAGCATCCACTAGTTTCTAATTGGGTGGAGATGAAAGAACAAATGAAGAAAAAATATTTGCTAATTGATTATGAGAAAATGATGTTCAAAGAAATTTTACAATTGAGGCAAGGCTCATTAACTATGGATCAATACACAAACCACTTTCATGAGTTAATTGTCCATAGCAGGATTGTGGAAATTGAACAACAAACACTAGTTTGATACCGCAATGTAGAGGAGGTGTATCAATTAGCAATAGTCACTTTGGTTGAATGCCTCTATTCTCCAGAGTCTCTGTTATTAAATAGAAATAAATCTGATTTACATTCCACCAAATCTGCTCCCACTAACTATAATCTCGACCTAATTATAGAAAGCTATTTACACTATGATTACACAAATATTTACAGCTATTTTCGTGACATAAATAGCAACTATGTATATGGAAACTAATGATTCTAATTAACAGAACTATACTAATATCCCCCCTCAAATTGATGTTGGGTGATCAAGAAACATCAATTTGCCAACTAGAAACTGATGGCGTTGATGAGTCATTGATTTGGTAAATACATCAGCAATTTAAAGATCAGTAGAGATATTTGGGAGAGAAATAATGTTAGTATCCATGGCTTCTAGAATAGAATGAAAATCCACTTCAATATGCTTGGTACGCTCATGGAAAACAGGATTGGTAGCAATCTGAATAACACTCGTGTTGTTAGCATGAAGAAGAATAGGAGTAGTCTAGGGAAATCCAATTTATAGAAGTAGACCACGAAGCCAAACAATCTTAAAGGAAGCAACCGACATTGCTTTATATTGTCGAAGATTTGGAAACACGATCTTGTTTCTTACTCTTTCAAGATATCAAGGAATCACCAAGAAACATACACCAACCCATGATAGAGCGATGTGTATCAGGGCATCCTGCCCAATCAGCATCACTAAAAGCAATAAGACGGATAAAAGAACCAGTTGGGTAGAAGAGACCACGGCTGGAAGAGCCAAGTCGATATCGAATGATGCGACAAATAACCACCAAATGTACATGATAGGAAGATTGCATGAATTGACTGACTTGCTGAACTGAAAAAGATATATCAGGCCGAGTAATAGTAAGATAATTTAATCTACCAACTAATTGCTGATATAGAGTTGGATCAGGAAGAAGATCCCTATCTTCACGTCGAAACTTAACATTCACCTCTAGAGGAGTATCCACCAAAAAGAATCTTGAAGACCAGCCAAAGCAATCAAGTCCTGAGCATATTTATGTTGATGCAAAAATACCCCAGAAGATGAAGAATGAACTTCCAATCCCATGAAGTAAGTAAGAGAACCAAGGTCCTTCATGTGAAAACAATCCTGAAGATGGTGTTAAAGGTTGCTAATCAATAAAGAATCAGTGCCAGTAATGATAATGTCATGTACATAAACTAGAAGGAGAACAAAACCAATAGATGTCTTGTAAAGAAATAAAGAGGAATCATATTTGCTTTGCACAAAAGGGAATCGAAGCAAGGTAGAGCGAAATTTGTCAAACCATACTCGAGGAGCTTGTTTCAAACCATACAAGGATTGCTTCAACTTACACACAACTGATGTAGATGATGAGAACAAACCAGGTGGAGGTGTCATATAAATATCCTTTTTAAGATCACCATGGAGAAAAGCATTTTTTACATCCATTTGATGAAGTGGCCAACCTTGGGAAGCAGCAATGGCAATAATAGTGTGCATTATAGTCATTTTGGCTATAGGAGCAAAAGTTTCCTCATAGTCAACACCATACGCTTGTCGATTTCCAAGAGCAACCAAACGTGCTTTATATCGATCGAGAGTTCCTTCAGAGCGAAGCTTAATCGAGTACACCCATTTACACTCAATTGGGGTCACAGCGGGAGGACAAGAAACAAGATCCCATGTATGATTATCCTGAAGAGCATGAAGTTCGTCCTGCATTGCTTTTTGCCAACACTTATGATGTACAACGTATAAGTAACATGATGGAACATTAATAGTGGATAGAGTAGTAGAAAAACAATACCAAGCAGGAGAATGAGATACTCTCGTAGAGCGGCGAAGAGCAGACTTATGAGTAGAAGACTCAAAAGCAGTCTCAAGAGCAGTATCAGGTGGTGGATCAATCTCAAGAAGGGGCAAAGTTGGTTGACGTCTTTCATAAACAATTCCAGGTTTGAACCTCTCAAAAGATGCACATCCTCAAAATGAGGAAGCATAGGAGCAACAAAGGAGGATTCAACATTAGCAGGGAAGAAATATTGATTTTCAAAGAAAACAACATTTCTAGAAATATAAAATTTGTTACAGCTCATATCATAACAAACAAAACCTTTGTGAGAAACACTATAACCGAAAAATACACATTTAGCAGATTGAGCAGAAAGTTTGTGTCGTTCATGAGGAGGCAAATCAAAGCAAACACAACCAAAAGTATGCAAATCATGATAGTTAGGAGACTTATTATGTAGATGATAGTATGGGGAATCAAAATTTAAAACCTGAGATGGCAATCGATTGATTAAATAAACTGCAGTAGACAAGGCTTAAATCTAGAATTTAGACGGTACAGACGACTCAATTAATAAGGTCCTAATGACATCCAAAAGATGACGGTTCTTACGTTCTGCCACCCCATTTTGTTGTGGCGTATATGGACAAGAGCGGTGTGAGGCAACACCTTTTTGCTATAAAAAATCATGAAATTCATGAGGTATATATTCCCCACCCGAATCAAATCTTAATACCTTAATACTAGTAGAAAATTGAGTCTCAATATAGGCAAAAATTGACTTGAAAACAAAAAAGACCTCAGATTTTGAACGAAAGAAATACACCCACGTAAACCGACTGTAATCATCAATAAATGTCACAAAGTACTTGTAATGAGCATGATAATTAAGTGATGTAAGACCCCAAACATCACTATGAATAATATCAAAGCACTGTGTAACACACTACAAGATTTCACAGTTTTACCGACGGAAATATTCCGTCGATGTGAGATTACCAGTTCGTCGGTGATTTATTTACCAACGTCTTCACCGACAGATTATGTCCGTTGGCTTTCCCTTCGTCGGTAATTCCACATTCCATCGCTATATCGGTTGGAAACACAAAAAAAAATTTGCCGATGGTTTTACAGACGGAATTTGCACGCCAAAAAAAAGTTTCCCGCTTGAAATATACCGACGGATTTTTATCGTGATTTACTGACAGATACATACCATTGGTAAATTTGTCGGTGAGTGTTTGAAATACCGATTGAATATATCCGTCTGTAAATTCATCGGTAATTGTGGCAGCTACTGTCAAATGCCGACGGATTCATTCCGTCGGTAAAGCTGTCGGTGAGTGTATGAAATACCGACCAAATATATCCATCTATAAATGCATTGGTGAATGTGGCAGCTACTGTCAAATGCCGACGGATTCATTCCGTCGGTAAAACCCTTTGTAATAGTTTTTTCTAAATTTGTTTTTAAAAAATTATTTAGAATACATAATATAAAATTATATAAATTAATGATAATAAAAACCAATTATGCAAATAAAATTATATTAAACATCAAAAACGAAAAAATCAAAGTTAAATAATATTCATTACAAACTGAATGTGTTTCAAAAAAAATATTAAATGAAATTTTAGAGGTAAATAATGTTTATTATAAATCAATATAAAGGTGGAGCTGGAGGAGGAGGAGGCTGGTGGTTATACGACCAAAAAGGATTAGGAGCACATGTTCCACTCTGTGTTGCCATGTTTATGACCATTTCGCAAAGTTGTTCATAAGCTGCTTTTTGTTGTTCAGACTCCGCTCTTTGTTATGCTTGAGACGTTTTGAGTTGTTCAGACTCCGCTCTTTGTTGTGCATGAGACGCTTTGAGTTGTGCGTACTCCGCTGATAGGTGGTTGTATTTTTCGATGAGCTGAGCCGTGTGGTGCTACAAAGCCACGAACTCCTTAGATTGGGAGCTCGATATTGATTGGGAGCTCCCAACGGTTGAAACACTACGGGCCGACCGCAAGTTGTCGGCCGTAGTGTTGGAGAGCCCGTAAACCCGATTTTTATCAGGCTCACCTGACGATCCAACCTCCATCCACAAATCTGGATCGAAGTCCAGATAGATCAAAATATCGTCCCCGTATCTCTCCCTCAACCGATTATTATAGGTCTCCTGAAAATAAAAAAAGTAATCATCATATTCAATTCAATAAACATAATAACTTACAAAATAAAATGGTTGAGCAAACATACCATGAAGTGTTGAGCATGGTTATCAACGAACTGTTGCACCCCCTTTTGGCGGTCTTGACTACGCACGTGCGTCTCCACAAACAGCTCCATCGGGCGCGGGTCACGTCCAAGAGACGTAGCCTATAATGAAAAAAGATTTATTAATAACAACTTAATTTAATGATATATTTCATTTAAATTAATCTTACCATCTGTTTCGCATGTGCAGCAAACGGAACGGAGCCATCAGTGTGCGTTGTCACTGAGCCATGAATTGGCCGATTCTGGTTGCCAGCATCGGACTGTGAGCGTCGTGTGAACAACGTAGACGTCACGTGCTCAAGATAGTACAACCATATATCTTCCGGGATGTATATTGGTTTGAAATCCCTCCAAACCGCAACATCATTCCAGCCTTGGAAACCCCTATCTCTCGCAGTTTGTTTTGCCCTTTTTTGTGCTTCATACCAAAAATCACGCAACCTATTTCACGCAATCAAAAATTACATTTCGAAACATAAATTTTTGTCTAAAAAAAATCTTGTATTGTTTTCGATGTTACCTAGTTGCCGCCTGATTTTCCCACACCCTCCTCGCAATAATGTTATGCTCACTGTCCCAGCAGAATTTGTTCTGTGTTTAAATAATTAATTTTAAATAAAAATAATAATTTATTTACAATTATATTAATAATTTATTAGAAATAAGCTGAAAATTATAAATTAACACCAACCTCAAACCTGTCAAACCATGCGTTGATTTGAGGCATCCATTCAGGATGCTTGGATATCTGACTCCATTGAAACAATGAAATCTCCATCGACGATTTAAACGCCAATGATATTACCCGGGCGGCCTCAATGTTTGTGAACCTGAAAATAAATGAAATAAATTCAATAGTGATTACTTCATAAATTATGTTGTATTTTTTTAAAAAAAAAAACTAAAACCTTAACAAACTTACATTGAAAGGTCGTCCATCCATTATGCCTCGTACTTGCCGGTAAATTGATTCCGCTGTGAAGGCACGCTGCCTCTGTGCTGTGAACTAGCGCTGGAAGAGGCAGCATTGGTTGACGACGCAGGTGGTGTAGGTGCCTCTTCTTGAGAGGCACCTAAGGAAATATTATCCTCGCTGCTAGACGAACTAGCTGCGACCATACGTGAGCGACCAGCTCTGGTTTTCATTCTACGCATCTACACAATTTTATACAAATAATTATATAATTAAATTCAAATGTTAAAAAAAAAAATTGATAGCACCTTCCCTATACTGGATACTACCCAAATCCACAAACCTGCACATATTAACAATAGCCACAACCAATTGACCCAATCTATACTAATTATTCCAACATATTCAATTACTAATCCTAAGGTAAATTCAACATTAAGAATTACAATTCAACAAATTATTCAATAATTATGCCAATACAACAATAAAATATATTCAATAAATAAAAAAAAACTCTAGACTAACAATTAAAATTAATGGAAAAAATTAAACATAAATCATGCAATAATAGAGTAAAATTAACAATTATTCCAAAATATTCAATTATTAATACTAAGGTAAATTCAACATTAAAAATTACAATCCAAAAAATTATTCAATAATTATGCCAATACAACAAAACAATAAATTCAAAAAAAACTCTAGACTAACAATCAAAATAAATGGAAACAATTAAACACAAATCATGCAATAATAGAGTAAAATTAATAATTATTCCAACATATTCAATTACTAATTCTAAGGTAAATTCAACATTAACAATAAATATTCAACAAATTAACTAATAATAATTATGCCAATACAACAATAAAAAATATTCAATTTTTTTTTTAAAAAAAAACTATAGACTTTAGGAATGAAATATGCTTACTTTAATAATGTGTTGAATTCAAGACTTTATCTACATTATAAAAAATACACCAAAAAAAACATAACAAAAAAAATTAGAAAAAAAAAACCCTTAAAGTAAAATGAAATAGAAGAAACACATATCTTTTAAACTGATGAAGATTCACAAGAAAACTTGCTAGAGATTGTAGGTGAAAGCTTTGAAGAATGGAGAGGAAAAAAATCAAAATTTAAGGTGAAAAACGGAGGAGAAGAAAAATTGAACTGAAGGGGCGATCGCTAGAACTTATATGGCAGTTTTACTGATAGATTTACTGACGGATATAAAATTAATTATTATTTTAATTTATTCTGTCGGTGAAGTTTCAAAAATCTATCGGTAATTTTTGAATTTCGTACCAAATTTTTTAATGACCCTCCATATTTGTCGTGGTCCATCGATAATTTCGTCGGCAAGATGACGCGGTCAGAGATGCATTTAATGCACCACCCTTTGGAATTCGCACAGTTCGTCGGTAATTTTGTCGGTAAAATTGACCCGCTGACAACTTACCGACGGACATGTATCTGTCGGCATTGGCGTCGGTGATTTTGGCATTTCAAGTGATTATTTTTGAACTCTCTGTGAAATGTTGATGGACCTATTCCGTCGGTATTGTCATCGGTGATTGTGGCATTTCAAGTAATTATTTTTGAACTCTCTGTGAAATGCTGACGGACCTATTCTGTCGGTATGGACGTCGGTGATTGTGGCATATCAAGTAATTATTTCAAGTAATAAATATTTCGTGTTACAAAATATATCATCCATAATCTAAATTACATGAAAAAAAGGGTTTTCCACAATGCTTTATTTTGATAGTTAGTCAAAATTTTCTTCTTCTCCGTCATCAATTGAATAGTCATGACCTTCATCACAATCTTCAATATGGATATCATCTTCTTCATCGATATTTACTTGTCCGCTAGAGCTTAAAACAGCATTCAACTCCTCTGCGTCAACATCAACAAGACTATCATCGAAAATAAGAAAATTTAAATTTTCTTCCAATTCAATCGAAGGAGCAACTCGATATGGTTCAACCAACTCACTAACTTGAAAGACTTCATCTCGCACACTTGTGTCTTCGTTCTTATCCTGAACAACCTCGACACGACCCCAGGGTTTTGTTTTTAAAACGGATAACCAATCCACTCATGATCGATCCTTTCTAAATGAAGGGGTGTATGTGTAATAAACTTGTTGACATTACTTTGCGAAAACAAAGACATCATTTATGTTGTGGAGTCTAGCTTTTGAGTTGATTTCGACCAGACCATAGTGCGGATCAACTCTGATTCCTCTGTTAGTCGTGTCATACCAATAGCATTTGAATAAAAACACTCTATTATGCTCGTTATTATATTGCAGTTCGACGACCTCTTCTAATCTACCATAGTAGTCAACTTCTAACTCACTACTAGTGGATCCCTTAACACAAACACCGTTGTTGTATGTCTTTCTTCCTTGCCCGTATTCTTCAGTATGGAAAACATATCCATTGACAAAATACTCGTTATAGCACTTACATTTTCTTTCAGGCCTCAGGCTTAGTGAAAACAATGACTTAGGCGCACTCCTTCCCATTTGATAAACCTTGTATGTAATGTACATCAATAAATAGTAAATGAACGAGAATCTAGTAATGACATGCATACGTACAGTAATTTTGCAAGTTAGAATGATTTTGTGATAGTTCTTACATGTGTTCTGAACCACGTGGCAAATTATTCATCTTGTAATTGAAAGATTTAGGATTTGGTCAGCTATGAGTTATTGGAGAGCAAATATTGTCGATGTTGCCTGCAAGTGATAATGAGTGTATGATATTACAATATATAATTAACAGTATATTACTAACAAAGTTTAATTAGTATTACACATATATAAACTTACTGAATAAAAGGTCTCAGCTCATCACAGTTAAATAGAACATAGTTGTGTGCTTGTTTGAACTCTATTTCCGAAAAATATCTTCCTCTGATGGTATTTTTAGGTGTGGGTCGTCCAGTATTAGAAAATATTGACAAGTTCCCACTGGAAGGCACTTCACTGCCATCATCATGCTATGGAATGCGATTGATTCTTGTTCTCGGATGAGGTTTGAAATAGTACGAGATAAATGTTGAGATCTTCTCAACAATATAGGCCTCACATATCGAAGTCTCAACATGCGACTTGTTCTTAACCTTTTTCTTGAGATTAAACAAGTACTTGCATTGAATTAATCAAGTATTTTCAATTAAGAAATTAACATAGAAAATACTTTTATATATAAATTACATTACAACTGTAATATCTAACCGTTTGAATGGGTAGATCCATCTATATTGGACCGGTCCTCCAGCTTTTGCCTCGAACGGTAGATGTATAGGAAGATGCTCCATTGAGTCAAAAAATGATAGAGGGAATATCATCTCAAGTTTGCATAGTGTCTCGACGATATTCGTTTGAAGCCTCTCAATGTGTTCAACATTCAACTTGCTAGAGCATATATCTCTGAAGAAATAACTGATCTCCGTGAGTGCATCCCATATTCCTTTTGGCAACAAATCACGAAAAGCTAATGGGATGAGTGTTTGCATAAACACATGGCAGTCATGACTCTTCATTCCATACAATCTGCAGTCTTCTATACTAACCAGCCTTGATATGTTCGATGCATGTCCATCCGGAAAACGCAGACTCTTAAGCCATTTATAGACTAGCAGTTGTGCGTTTTTCTCTACCACGAAGCTTGCTCTTGGTTTTGCGACCTGTGACTCATCATAAACCAACTCCATATTTTTACGGTTACAGTATAAAGCTATATCCAATCTAGCCTTAATGTTGTCCTTTGTCTTCCCCTTCACATCCATGACAGTGTTAAAAATGTTCTCAAACACGTTCTTTTTTATGTGCATGACGTCAAGGTTATGGCAGAGCAGATTGGTCTTCCAATAAGGAAGCTCCCAAAAGATACTTCGCTTTACCCAATTATGGGTCAAACCAAAACCAGGAAACTTTTGCTTACCTAATTGAAGGCCAAACACAATGTCACTGTACTCTGATACAACATCACGCAATTCTTCATCAGAAAGACGCTGGGATGCAATATCTTTTTCAACTCTGCCAACAAAGAAATCTTTTCTGTTCTTTCTGTACCTGTGATTATGTGGCAAGAAGCGACAATGATAGTCAAAAAAAGAAGCTTTACCTCTGTTTGCTAACATGAATGCCTTGTTGTTTTCCATGCAGTATGGACATGCGAGTTTCCCATGCGTGCTCCAACCAGAAAGCATTCCATAAGCTGGAAAATCATTGATAGTCCACATCAAAGCCACCCTCATAAGGAAATTTTGTTTCCTCGATACATCATAAGTTAGAGCTCCGGAGGACCACAACTGGGCCAACTCATCAATCAACGGTCGAAGACAAACATCTATATTCCGCCCCGGGCTGCTTGGACCGGGTATGACAATAGATAAAAACATGAACTCCGGCCTCATACACATTCCCGGTGGCAAGTTATAAACTGTGAGTATGACCGGCCAACAAGAATAAGGAGCAGCAAATGACCCAAATGGGTTGAATCCGTCTGTAAACAACCCAAGACGCACATTCCTTAATTCAGCTGAAAAGTGAGGAAGAACACTGTTAAAGAGTTTCCATGCTTTGCCGTCAGAAAGATGCACCATCACTCCATCAACTGCATCATGTGCTTGGTGTCATGTCATGTGCTCAGCAGTCCTTGGTGACATGAATAACCTCTGCAGTATAGGTGTGATCGGGAAGTATCTAAGTTTTTTATATGCCACTAGAGTCTTTTCCCTGCTAGTTCTAGGTTTGTAATGAGAATGCCCGCATGTCATGCACTCGGTCATCTCAGCATTTTCAAGGTAGTATAACATGTAGAAGTTAGGGCACATGTCAATTTTTTGGTATCCTAAACCAAAGGGTTTCATCATGGACTTCGCAGCATAGAGTTCTCTTTCAGCCTGTTCCCTTCAAGTAAAATGCTTCTCGCCCATTCAATAATTTTGTCATACCCGACCTCACTCAACCCGTGATCTGACTTGATGGTGAATACCTGTGCTACAGCCGATAATTTACTATGGTTTGTGCAACCATCCTATAATGGTTCGTCAGAATCTTTCAACAAATCAAAAAACCTAGCTGCATCTGCATTAGGTTCTTCTTCTATGATTGGACATTGACTGATATTACCTTGATTCATTCTCATTGCATCCATAATCATATTTCTATAAGGATTGGTGTTGTCATTTGCCGCTTCATGCATGTTGCTAGCACTAGAAGTTGACCCAACCACCATTTCTCCCATTCTCCTCTTACTAACAAATACTTCTCCATGTGCATACCAACACTGGTAATTCTCCATAAACCCTTTGTGTAGAAAATGCATCATTACAATATCTGGATGCAGATATTTTTTATTTTGACACTTCCTGCATGGACACCTAATACCGCCTCCAGTAAAATTTCTGGGAATAGATGTTGCGAAATTAATAAAACCCTGAACCCCGTTACAATAATCAATCCTCCGCAATCCTTGGGGTGAATCTCAATACATCCATGAACGATCATCCATGACTTATATCTAACCTATATAAAATTATGATGACATCATGTATTAATTAACTAAGTTTGGTAAATAAACTTGCAAAAATTTTACTTTACCTCAAGATTATCCAACAAAACAATCACAACTTCTCATAAATATTAAATATTCATTATCATTTATCAAACTTTAAATTTACAGAAATTACCACTCCGCAATACCATTGATAAAACTTTAAACAGACCCATTAAGCAAGCTACTAATTATTTCAAAACAGCACATGTAATTCGGTAATTCCATAAAGTTTTAACAATTTATAAACAAATACAATCTTACAAAATCTAAAACAAACCATAATAGGTATAGAATTATACATTCATATACTACAAGTTTGTTTGAGAAATAACAATAAAACATGTACATCTACTAACAAAATACATATACTAAAAAAACAATAAAATTGACATTTAAATGTTAAAATTTAAAAAGATATAATTACTTACAAAAATTGATAACACCTGTCAGTAAATCAGAACACGGATGTTGTGACCACAAAACTTCAAGAAATATAACTTGTTGTGCTGAGATGAGGGAGATTTTTGTTTGAGGGGGGAGGCAGGGGCTGGTTGTTTGCAGATTGGGAGAGTTGGGATTAGGAAGAAGAAGGAGAAATAAGGGAGGAGAGGGTCGGCAAAGAGGGCATATATTAACTTTTTCCGACTGTTTCACCGATGAATTTTCTGTCGGTGATTCCATCGGCTATTCTGACGAAAAAATCAACACGTCACCGTACAAATCTGCCATTTCGAATCCCTCAGTGATTCCGTCGGCATTTCAAGTGGTGAACCGGTCACGTCACCGTACGGATCTGCCATTTCGAATCCTTCGGTGATTCCGTCAGCATTTTAAACGGCGAACCGGTCACATCACAAGCAAAAGACAGACAATAAGGAATGAAAAAATGCAACGGAAATAATCTCCCAACTTTAGGCCCCTTCGCAATTACCTTCTCTGATACCTGATCCTGCACAAGACAACCATTGCGAGAAATATACACATCACAGTTATCATCCACCAATTGGCCAACCAAAATAAGACTAGTAGACAACTTTGGTGATACAAAAACATTCTTGAAAGTTGGAGTGATATCTCCAACCTTAGTAATGGAGATATGACCACCATTAGCAACCTGAATTTGTGATGAACCATGATACTCATGCACATTTTTAAGCATACTAGATAAGTTGGTCATATGATTTGAGGCAGTAGAATCAATAAGTCAAAATTAAGAATTGGGATTATTACCTTGTAGCCCCAAAGCTGAAAAGGTTGTAACAATCATCTGTTGTACCATTCAGGAGTAAGAGTAGTAGATGCGGCTGTCGTAGATGGGTTGTCAGACACCACAACTTGAAAGGCATTTATTCTACGGTTTTGAGGACAAGTGAGGCACTCTTTGATAATATAGCCTTGCTGTTTGCAATAATTGCAGAACTTCTTTCTATAATTATTAGCAATATGTCCATATTCTTTGCAGCTATAACACTGTATATTGCTCATATTCCGACCCATTCCTTTTCCCTTAGCAGCAAAAGCAACTGCAACTGAATTATCTTGCTTGAAAATGCCTTGTGTAAGGAGACACTACTCTTCACGAAGTAATTCCCCAAAACAAACGTCCAAGGAGGGCAAAGGATCTCAGTTCATTAAATTGGAGTGGGTAATCTCAAATTCAGATTGCAATTTCATTAAAAAATTGATCGCGCTTGCTTTGCTCATGAACATGTTGAACAACAAAGAGAGATTTTCGGCAGGTATTTTGGCATAAATAATATTAGTGTATTCTGCCTATAAATTTTGAAAACCAGAGTAATAATCCTGAATGGAAAGACTACATTGAGAATAATTAGAGATATTATTTTCTAATTGAAAACGTCTAGCACTATTGTCTTGATAGTAAACCTTCTTCAGGTACTCCCACATTGTTTTTGCTGTTTTGTATAGCCTTAGATTAAGAATAATAAGAGGATCAACATACCCTAAAATCCAAGACATTACCCGAGCATCATTGACCTTCCATTGAAGCAACTTTGTAGAGTTTTAGGGTTGGATCGCTGCCATCCACATGACCCCACAGTTCTTTCCCTGTGACAAATACTTGAAACTGGAATTCATAGAAGGAATAATTCTTTCTAGTGAATCAAACACTGAACAAATTAGGATTGTTTGATGCCATCTTCTTAACAGACCAAAACAAGAGGAATCAAAAGAAAATCCAAAACCCAAAAGACAACCAAGAATCAAAGAAAATTCAAAAACCAAGAGCCTATGTATCTAGGACTAGCCAAAAATCCAACCAAGAAAACCTAAAAACTAAGACAAGATCTGACAAACCAGACGGTGGGCTGCAGATTCAATAATGTGGCTCTGATACCAAGTCACTTTGGCTAAATGCCTCTATTCTCTAGAGTCTCTGATATTAAATAGAAATAAATCTGATTTACATTCCATCAAATCTGCTTCAACTAACTATAATCTCGGCCTAATTATAGAAAGTTATTTATATTATGAATACACAAATATTTACAGCTATTTTTGTGACATAAATAGCAACTATGTATATGAAAACTAATGATTCTAATTAACAGGACTATACTGACAGCAATGTGTGTTGAGAAGCAAATGAGTGTTTCTGTAGGGAGAAGAATGATTTTAGTGGGTACAAGGCAAGGTCATATGACAACCTCTTCAATCTAACGGCCACTGTTACTGCAAGAGAAACTATAGGGTGCAGTGATAGGAGACTAGACGGGAAAGGCTAAGGTTACTAGTGAAGGGATGGAATGTTACAAATGCAAGGGTTTTGGGCATTTTGTTGTTGTGTGCCCAACTAGAGATAAAGATCTAGCCTTC
>Ga0325411_1002463_pt1 | contig 21000 bp, 7 predicted proteins | sample PopdelMetagenome_13_FD_206181 | JGI IMG/M metagenome (GOLD analysis project Ga0325411, IMG submission 206181) | Populus deltoides microbial communities from Bellville, Georgia, United States - Xylem-PdIQD-R4 | ecosystem: Host-associated > Plants > Phyllosphere > Stem > Wood/Secondary xylem...
CTGCCCCCCTTCTCTTCTCTCATTCTTTTTATATCTTAGGAAACCCTAGGTCTCTATTTTACAAAATAGTCCTCCATTAAGTAGACTGTTTACATTTAAGTACTTCAATAACTATTTTCCTAAAAAATAAGAAATAGCCTTCCATGAAATCTTCAAGCTTTGACTTAGAGGAACTAAATTGCTGAAATAAAAACTTGGATATCGGTTTATATGCTTCGGAACGTAATTTGGACTCGTTTCTTCACGAAACCTGTTTGCTGGCAGAATTCAGATGTCATCTTTGAAAAATCATATCTCCCTCATATGAAATCTTTTTTGGCCTAAATTTGGAGCGTTTGTAGAAATTTGAGTCATGAATCCAAAAAAATTAAGTTTGCATCAATTGGACTTCTGTAGCTCCAGATATTCAAGTTGGAATAGCTGAAGGTCAACACTGGCAGATTGCGAGATTTGACTTTGAAGGCTGTGATTTCCATGCTCTTCCTTATTTTATTTTCTTGCCTTAGATGTCCAGAAAGGTATGGATGTTAGCTTTTTAATGCCACTAGAATCACTTCATTTCAACCTCCAGAGCTCACGCTCTGCACAAAACATCGACTGAAGGTCAAATCTGCCAATTATCTCCAACTTACTCCTTTTTGCATCTTTCATCCAAAAGTGCCTTCAAAACATAAAACAAAGAATATCAAGGCATTTTATATATAAAACATAGGCAAAACACTAGTTAAATGTGGGTGAAACTATTGAATAATATGGTTGCATCAACCATTTCTTAGAAAAGCGTGGAGTTTTGTAAGAATTTTAGGAGAGGGCCGGTCACCTGATACTGAAACCGTTTCTTAGAAAATCATGGAGTTTTCTAAGAATTTATAAGAGGGGGCCGGTCACCTGATTTTGAGACCATTTTTTAGAAAAGTGTGGAATTTTCTAAAAAAGGGTTTAAGATGGGAAGGTTGCCCGATATTGAGACCATTTCTTAGAAAAGCGTGGAGTTTTCTAAGAATTTTAAGAGGGGTCGGTCACCTGATGTTGAAACCGTTTCTTAGAAAAGCGTGGAGTTTTCTAAGAATTTTAAGAGGGGCTGGTCACCTGTTTTTGAGATAATTTTTTGGAAAAGCGTGGAGTTTTCTAAAAAAGTTTAAGGTGGGCAGGTCACCCGATATTGAGACAATTCCTTAGAAAAGCGTGGAGTTTTCTAAGAATTTTAGGAGGGGCCTGTCACCCGATATTGAGACCATTTCTTAGGAAAGCGTGGAGTTTTCTAAGAATTTTAAGAGGGGCCGGTCACCTAATATTGAAACCGTTTCTTAGAAAAACGTGGAGTTTTCTAAGAATTTTAAGAGGGGCCGGTCACCTGATTTTCAGACCATTTTTAGAAAAGCGTGGAGTTTTCTAGAAAATTTCAAGGTGGGCAGGTCACCCAATATTGAGACCATTCCTTAGAAAAGTGTGGAGTTTTCTAAGAATTTTAGGATGAGCAGGTCACCTAATAATTGGACCATTTCTAAAAAAAAACATGGAGTTTTTCTAGAAATCTTAAGATAGGCAGGTCACCTGATAGGGAGACCATTGTTTAGGAAAAGCACTGAGTTTTAGCATGAACACACAATTTATCTTTACAACACTTACTACACGAAGCACTTGACAAGTTTTGCTTCGTAAGCATTGTAAAGAGGGGGCAGCTGTTGTTACTCATTTTTGGACCCCATGTTTGTTGGAAGATTGACAAAAGCAGATGAAAGAAATATTTTTTTGAAACCCTGTTTGAGTTGTTTTTTGCTCTCTTTATCCTTTCCCTTTGCTTCCAAAATCATCAGGTTTTCTTAGATTGATCAGAAGTCTTCATAATGCGAAATTCATTCCTTTTTTATCTGGTCTTTAAGGTTGGAAAAAATCCCTCAGAATTTGCATAAAAAAATAGTTCTGCTGTTGTCGTAATTTTTTGTTCCAACTTAGGCTCTGATTCTGACTCGGTTTCGTATGATATCTGACCATCTTAGGTATATTCTGTCACTCATGATATGTTAAAAAATTGACGTACAGCTTTATTTGGTCCTAGGAATCATTGTTCTTAGGGCAAATTCTCAGTCAGATTCGGATGCTCAGCATCATCAGATCAAGAACCTTTTTGACCAACTAGATTACTGGCAAATTCTGTTCTCTAAAATGATTTTATCTCACTTCAACTCCTTCATCAAATTTGTAGTCCGGGACACGTAGATGAATTTGAGCTTTTGAATTGCTTGATTCCGATATCAGAAACTCAAGATATTCCTATTTGAAATCTAGCGTGAAAACATAGAATCTTGTCGCGAGAAGGTTTCCAGCCGAGTTTGGTTGCAATTCTGTTATTCAAAAAAAATTTATCTCACTTTGAATCCTACATCAAAGTTGTAGTCCGGGACACGTAGATGAATTTGGGCTTTTGAATCACTTAATTTCAATATCAAAAGCTCAAGATATTCCCGTTTGAATATCTAGTGTTGAAAGTAGGGATTCCTGACCGCAAGAAGGATTTTTGCCCAAGTTCGCGGGACTGATTCGAAGGATTTTTTTGGACCAAGGACTGAATCGAAAAGTGCTAAATTGAGGGATTGAATTGAAGAAGGACATTAAAAGTTGGAGAGGGGGGCTGGATCATCATAAATGACAGGATTTTTACCACACCGAATAAGGAAAATAAGACTTTGCAGCTGCACCCTCCATCTGATTTCTTTCCTTTTTTCTCTGCAAATTCCTGTTGTTTTTCCTTTATCATCACTCCTGATTTTTGGAGCTGCAACCACGTTTTTATTGCCTCATTTCAAAGGGAGCAGCTGGCCCTATGGAAGGATAGAAAGAAGCCACACCATCCTCTAAAAAACTAGAAAGAAATCGGACATCAAAATCAGAATATGGCAGTTTCCTTTTTGCGTTTTTTTACTGCAAATCAGTAGGGATTTGCATCCTAGAATTAATGCATTAAATCTTTCCTAAATAGAGATATGTTAGACTATATATAAGCCCCTCTAATGACCTAGTGAAGGAGGTGAAAAACACATAAAAAAGAGCAGAAAAATAAGAGAAAAACCGGAGAGAAAAGAGCAGCGAAAGAAACAGCCAAAGACAGACAAGAAAACATAAGAGAGGCAGAGTAAAAAACACAGGAAATAGTGGGATCTTTCTTTCTTGCATTCTGGTGTTATTGTGAGGAAAGAGGAGAGAAAGAATACAAGACGGAGAGGGAGCTTTGCTGCTAAAACCTTGACAGAACGTTTGCTTGGTTTTAAGTCTTAATTTTCCCCTCCTTTGCTACCTTTAAATCTTTTGTACCTATTTTGTTTCTGTTTTGCACATTACTTTTCAATTTTAGACTGTACAATGCCCACTTGCTTTGTGTTGTTCCTGCCGTAGTTTTGAGTTTTGGATGGGTGACTATGTTAAGATTTAGCTAGCCTCTGGTGTTCTTTTCTTCATCAGCAGCTCCCTTTTCTGTTCGTGTCCTTCCATTTTTTTTATTGAAAGAGTCGGCCAGGTCTTGCTTTGGTTTCTAGTCCATGATATATATGTGTTATAAAAACATGCTGTCCCAAGCTCTTCTTTTTTTTGGTATGAAACTAGCATGGCAATTTTTTCTCCCGGTTTGTTAAAAAGAAAATAGGTCATGAGTCATGGTCACATGCAGTAGGATTTTGATTTAAAAATTTCAGTTTCAAAACTTTGGCTCCCTCATGCATACGGGTTTAGTCCTTTCCAGTGTACAGCATTTTAAGTTAATTTGGCTTTGAACGATTTTTTGTTACGAATTATTTCAAGTTTCTCGTAGTTCTTGTAATATGAATCATGGCTTGCTACTTTCCATTTCGATGTTTACGTCTAATTGTGATGTTTGTGTTTTGACAAAAAAATATATAAAAAAAAAATGTTTTCTTGTGTGTTGCATACGGCCAATACCCTAACATGTTTTGAACGTTTTTTTTATACAAAAAAATATTGGAAGTTTTAAAAAAAAATGTGTTTTTACATGGATTTCTTAAACACAACAAAAAATTATTTTTTACATTTCTGGATTTTACAACATGTTTGTAAAACTCCAAAGGGTATTGGCTAATATTCCAAAAAATATAAAAATCTTATTTTAGGGGGGGGGAATTCATCTATTATTCACCGCTAATGTTTGGATAAAGAAATCCTTAAAGGACGAATATCCAAAATATTATTGGGAATAATTGGTTATTATTCACTGTTAATATTTGGATAAAGAAACCTGGAGTGGTAAATATCCAAAATAATTTTCTAGGAATAATAAATCCGAACACATCCTTGAAAGAAGCCTTGATTATAATCAAGGACATTTCAATTTTTTACTCCATGGTTCACGAGCCGTGAGAGTATAAAACACTAAGACAAAAAAAATAGATTTTTAAAGCACCTTAGATTTCTAAATTTTTGTCCCTCCTCCTTGCGATTTACGAGTTGCAAACTCTTGAAATACCAAGGGAAAAATGAGCTTGTTAAGCACATGGAATCTCCTTGGATTTCTATCTTAATAAATTTAGTGAGAATCAAACCTAGAAAAACTGAGGGGATTAGAAAACACCAAAACCATAGCAAATTATAAAGCAAACCAAACACCAAGCAGCTTACCTTAGGTAAGGCGTACTAGGGGTGCTAATACCTTCCCTTTACGCAACCAGTCCCTTACCTTAGAATCTCTGAAAGACCAGTTAGGGTTCTTAGTGACCAAATACTAGGTGGTGACTCTCCTTATTTAATAAAACAAAAGACCCCGAAACCAATCGAGGATCGCCGCGACGCCGCGCTCCGCTCGCGAGGGTGCGACAACCCACATACAAAAACTAACCCCAAACCTTTAATATTAAGCCCAAACCCTGATCCAAATAAGTCTTGGATCCTAGTTAAAACAAAGTATGAATTAAGTCCAAGCAAGCTTTAGGCTATAACTAACAAAATAAAAATAAAACCCATAAGTCTTTATACACCATGAGAAGAGAAGAAGAAAAGAAAATATAGTATGTTTGATACAAGACTTATTTATAGCTTATAATGTTGTCCAATAATCCTAGGAACTAAAAGAGAAGTTATAGCCTCTTTGGTTTCCAAGTTATAATATAATTCTAATCTCAGCCTTATATTTATCCTTTTTTTGGAAGGAAAAGGATGTCACCTTTAATGATCATTTTTCCACCTCTTGGTATCCTTTCGATATTAACAAATACAATTAAGTTGCTGAATTATTCTCCTTGCACAACAAAGAGACTACTTTGGCCATGTATTTCCTATGTCAGCTTGGATTCCTTTGTTGTTTTTTTTCCTTATCTGTCAAGAAAATAAAATAAAATAAAATAATAAATCTTAATATTTAAAGGAAATAATCAATGTTTCCACACATAATAGAAAATCCAGTATTAGTTAGGACTTCACAAAACATATGGAAACATCACATAACAAGTCTGGCCGAAACTGATACAAAATTGCAGCCTTGTTGTCGAAACTTCATGGCTCAAATCAGGGTGGATTGAGCCTCTCTTGCACATGAATTAAATGCACTAAGACCTCCTCTTGATTCTCTAAAGGATCCTCAAGTTCAGCCTTGGCTAAAACTTGCACAACCAGTCCATTCTATGCTTCTTTCAATGCCTGCGCTTTGAACCTTATGATGGGCCCACTTGGAACATGCAATGGGTCTTTGGTGTTCATGGGTTGATCCATTTCAAAAACTTTTATAAAACAAAAACCCTTCATAAGAACCATTTATTAAAATCCTTTGAGTAAGTTAAAAAGAAAACATTAGGATTCTTTACTCCATTTCCATTCCTCATTCAAATAAAAAAAAAAAAGGGGGGGGGGGGAAGCATTTGTTATTATCTTATGCACTAGAGAGTTCCATTCCAACTTATAAATCACATGTTTAGATAATTATTTCCTAAGAGTTATAACTTCTTACATCTCTCTTTCTCGTCCTTTAAATTTTAATTTTGTTAAATTATTGGTTTTTTGTCCATACTTGACTTGAATATTAAGCAGAAAAAATTACTTTATTGAAATTTCTATCTTTTATCTAATTTTATCACATTATTATAAGCAAATATGCACGTTATAATATTTAAATTGAATATAAAAAAAGTAGAAAATGATTAAAAAAACACCGAAAATAAATAAAGTGAAATAATTAATTATAAAAAAGAGTTGGAAAAATCATTATCGAGAGGAGAAGAAAAAAATTATGTTGGAAAATCATTGTCGCTTTGCCATGGACACTACCCCATTACTAGAAAACGCTCATCGAGACGGTTCTAATACCAAAGTAAAAGTCTATATCACTACATCGAAAAGGTGTCACATGTCGTTAAAGCAATGACCCGGAAAACAAACAATATAAAATATAATGAAGTGAGTGTCTCGTGCTTATATTTAATAATTTAATTAAATTTAATTATAAAAAAAAGTTGATAGTACCCCATCACTAGAAAACGCTCATCGAGACGGTTCTAATACCAAAGTAAAAGTCCATATGACTACATCGAAAAGGTGTCACATGTCGTTAAAGCAATGACCCGGAAAACAAACAATGTAAAATATCATGAAGTGAATGTCTTGTGCTTATATTTAATAATTTAATTATAAAAAAATTTCTTTAAATAGACAAAATTTTAGAAAGAAAGACAATTAAAAAACTCAAGATAACCCGGGTTATTTTCAAAATTAGTGCAAAATCCTATAGAAAGCATATAAAAAAAATAACAAAACCCAACAATCAATTAAATAAATGTTGAAAGATACAACTAAAAATCATTTGCTTTAAAAAGGGGAAGAAAAAAAACACCAAGCAACCCCGAGCGAATCTCCAAAACTCAGGTTAAATTTCTAAAGTCATAACTCGTGAAATACTATACTCGGGTTCAACCAAGAAACTCATTTTCCAACCAATTTAATATAAAAATGTTGAAATAGTAAAAAATATTTAAATCTAAGAAATTTGTCAAAGTAATCCAAATAGCAATCAAAAGAAAAAAGACCAAATTTGATATAAAAATAAAATTAAATTAAATGTTAAGAGATGAAATTGAAAATTAAATTCAATTAAGAAAATAATTCAAAATAAAACAAATATTAATAAAAAAAATAGGAACCAAATCTGGCATATGAAAAAAATTGAAGTATGATGAAATTAAAACAAAATTCAAATTTTATAAATAATTTCATATATAACTACAAATAACAATCAAAATGACAAGGACCAAATCTGAAGGAAAAATAAATCAATGGGCTGGTTTGAAATTTTAAAGGCACAAACGTGAAAATCAGGGAAGAAAAAATAAATAAAAACAAAAAAAAAGGTTATCAATGTCAAACCGGGGTTTGTTGGCCATAAACGACATCTAGGTATGAAGGCGTTGCCGAGACTATTTAAATGTCACCTTAGAAGCTAGCATTTGACCGCTAGGCAACGCCACACTCATCGTTTAAAGAGTGCGGGCTAACATATATGCTGACGTGACGCACACGTCAACACTTTTTTATAATATTTATTATCCATTAAAATACCAATTTCCCCCTCATTCTACTTGATAAAAAAATTAATATGAAAAAGACTAAAAAACCCCTGCACAAAACTTATAAAATTTTTATTTTTAAGGGTAATTTAATCATTACACTTTACTTTAAAAAAATGAAAAAATACCAATTTCCCCCTCATTCTACTTGATAAAAAAATTAATATGAAAAAGACTAAAAAACCCCTGCACAAAACTTATAAAATTTTTATTTCTAAAGGTATTACACTTTACTTTAGAAAAATGAAAAGTATAACCAGCCCTGATGCCACTTCAATTTCTTTTGCTTTCAAGAGAAACATAATCATTTAACTGCGCAAAAAAAGGTATGAAAAGACCTTATTATCCACTACAGCCAAGGCAATTGTTTTTTGTTAGAAGATCATAATTTCATTGTCGTTGTCCATAGTGTCTGTGAGTCTAGAGCTTGCTTACAGGAGCAACGTGTTCTAACTATGCAAAAAAGTATGAAAAGGGCCTAGTATCCGTATATTCAAGGAAAAGTTTTGTTAGAAAGAAAAAATAATAATTTCATTGTCGCTGTCCACAGGTCTAGAGCTATAATATTTTAGCACTATCGAAATCTCCCTTCTTTTTTAGTTTTTGTTATTTATTTCAATTTCAAATATTAATAAATAAATAAATAAATATTTCATTAATATTCCATGATAAAAGGAACGGATACAAAAGAGACAAAAAAAAATATTTAGTTGAAGAAATAAAATAAATTTGCTTTGAGATAATTTTAAAGAGAATTTTTATACTTTAAAAAAACAAAAAATAAAAAGACATGTCTTTTTTATTCCCATTAACTCTCGATAATATACAAAATTGAAAATAACCCTCCCATTTTAAAGCTTAGATTTTGCTGTATGGAATTCAAAATCAGGCATGCAAGTCAAATTTCCAAGGCGCTGCTAAATTAAAATGCTTTGATCTAAAACCCTGCACAAAGCCTGGGCCATGCCTGAGGAGCGCTTTTAACAACATTAGCTGCATATCTGGCCGTGTTTGCATTCCTACCTTTTGTGATTTGGTTTGTAAGGCGGCAGCGGGCTGTCATGCGCTTGTGCTTATCCTGAATTTGGCTCGATGGAATGCATGAAATACAGACAACTTGTACGAAATGCTTGCGATGCATTTTCAATTTTTCATAGTCATTCGCTGATTTGTTGGGATAACTTTAAAATGATGTATCTTTTTATTTTTTAAATAAAAATAAAAATTTATTTTGAAATTAATTAGGTCATCCCACTCGGGTTTGGTTAGATTAATTATGTTAGATAAGTTAATTTAAATTAATCTTCAAATTAATTTGAAATAAAACTTAATTTAAACGAAACTTTAAATTAATATATTATCACATCGAACTATTATACTAAATTAAACTTAATAGCTATGATAATAGTTAATTTCTGTCTATCTATGATGATCATTTCATTTACAATAAGCTTAATAATAATAATTACAACTTGATAATTTTTTTTTTACTAAATAATAGTATAGATTGTGTTTAAATAATTTATTATTTATTTACATTTCAAGATTTAAGAAAATTATTTAAAAGAAATGCCACATTAACTAATTACCCGGCCCATAAGGAAGCTTTTGTGAAAGATTTAATTACTCCCAGCATCATGCAATCAATCAATAAGAAACAAGAACTGAAATTAAAAAAAAAAAAAAAAACTCGAATATTGTAATTAAGAAAAGGAATGTACGTAAAAAAAGAAAGAAAGGAAAGACAGTGCCAACTTGGTTATATTACCAATTGAAGCTAATTAATTTAATTATATGAAAAATTAACTAATTATACGCAAAATAAACCATCTTATATAGTCATGATCCTAAATAGCACTTTATTCTTTATTCTTTTTTGTTCTTCCTACCTAGGCCTCCATCGATTTGTAAGGTACCCCAGAGACAAGCTCTAACTACAATAAAAAGCTCCAACAAAATCAATCTATCATTTTGTACTTGAGAGATAAAACCACAAATGCACCATAGCTATAATTTGCTACTAAGAGATGAAACTCCATAACACTCCAGCAATGTCCCGTACCATTTTCTTCGTGAATGCTCTCTATTTGAAGCTTTCTTTCTCGGAAGAACATGCGATTTTTGGTGCAGAAACAGTTGTAATTAACAGATGCCAAGCATGTTGTTCCATTAGCAGGAAACCAGGTCCCTTCCACGGTTTGGAACTGCTTCTGTGTTGGAAGCACGAGTGAGTGAAGCATCTTCCTTAACGTCGGGGTCTCTGTTGTCATCAACAATATTAAGCCCACTGTATGACATTCTATTGGAATTGCGTTCATTTCTGCTATGACGATACCACTCTGGGAGTGGCTCCGACGATGGGAAGTTATTAAGCAGGCTGATGAAGTCATCATCCATGGAATTCAACTCCTGGTCAGCTGCTTCCTCGCTTGGTTTTGTCCCTGAGTAATGCAAAAGCAATTACATTTTCGTATGTATATTCATAAATAGTAAAAATGAACGTAAAGGCTTAACACTTAAATAAACTCTTAAAATAGTTTTAAAAATTAAAAGAAATAAAAGAAATATCCCATCCGAAGATTTTGTGCTTGATAATAAAAATTTTCAAGAATAGATTCAATTATTCAAGGCTTTATATAGTATCAAAATAAATAAATTACTAATTAATAACCTTCTCTAAAAAGTGAAATAATAGCTAGCTAATTAATGCTACAGAGAGCAACTCATGCAAATTGGGTGAAATACCACGAGACAATTCAGTCACCAACTAACCAAAGATTAACCATCATAATTACTGCTATGATACAGAGTATTTAACAGTAAACAAAAGAAATCCTGGATTTATAGTGAAAAATTAAAAATAAAAATACAAACTTACATATATTTGAGGATTGAGACGAGCTCAAATCATCCCACAGTTTTTCACCTTCCTCCTTTACAGTACTATCCATCGCACGTTTCCCTTCGTTAGATGCCGGCAGCAAGTCATCACTATTTGATTTCCCTTTGAAAGATATAGTCTTAGCCTCCTGCAGTAAAGCATCCAACAAACCGCTATTGTTCATATTGCCTGCCATTCCTTGTTGGCTAGTTTCACTGTTACTGTAGCCATTGTTGTTGCTTTTGTTGGATGCCTCCTCGAAACAAGCACCACCACCCCAAGAAGTTGTCGGCCCTGGTGGTGTTTGGCCTGAAGGAATAAAGCCAATTGGCTGAACTTGACCCCCCATTATAAGTGAAGTAAAACTCATATTGCTTTCCATATCTGCATCATTGTAGAACAGTACTGATGGTGGTGTATTTATCGGGACTGCTTGCCTAGTGGGGTTTTGACTGAATAGATTTGTAGAAAGAGGTGATTGCTGATACGACGAAACAGGAGGCAAAGACAGAGGTAAACAGCCATCGTTACTGTTGGTATTAGCAAACAGTTTTAACTGATGGCTCGGATTGGAGTAGAATGCAAGTGGACTAAGATGATTCTGCAAAGGGTTCGAGGGGGTTGCGAAACTATTGATGGGATCAAGGGGTGGAAAACAGAGATTGTAAGGAGATGAGGAGAGTGAGGTAGAGTTGGGTTGTGTTCGTCGGTCTTCTTGGTGGTGAAAACGAAACGCAGCTGTTTTCGCTTGGAAATCTTGGGGGTATATAGGCAGACCAGCTCTTTGACGTCTTTTCATTCTGGTATTCCAATAGTTCTTGATTTCATTATCAGTTCTACCGGGTAACTGCCATAATAGAGAAAAGACATAATATATCAGAAGCAGAAAGGTACAAAGTACTTGGAAAAAGAGGGAAAAGGGGAAAAAGATGGGCAAGAAATCATAATCTAAGCCCAAGAACATAAATGTAAGAGAAGACTTAATACATCATATTTAATTGGAGAAACTATCATTCTAGATGCATTTGGTTCTAAAAAAAAAAAACTAGATAAAAGGAAAATGGAAAAAAAAAAGTACAACAACTAATAACAAGGAAGAAAAAGGTCAAGGATGAGAAGGCATCATTCAAATGGTGGAGATGTTAAAAAAAAGGCATGAAGCAACATGCACGAGTATATTTACCTGAGAGGCCATTCGAGCCCATTTATTACCATGTTTGGCATGAAGTTCGATGATGATTTTCTCTTCATCGGGTGTAAAAGAACCTTTTTTTAGATTAGGCCTCAAATGATTTGCCCATCTGAGCCTGCAACTCTTGCCGCACCTCATCAATCCGCAATTCTTTTGCACAGAATTCCAATTTCCTTCTCCATGTTTCTTCACGTACTCTATCAAGATGGCATCTTCCGCTACCGTCCATGGCCCCTTTTTCAAGCCTTGATTGACCCCTTTTGGAGCTGTAGCCTGTCCACTCTCCATCACTACTACTCTATCAATATTGTTGCAGTTCCTATTGCTCATCATCTTGGATGAATTTCCACACCATCAATACCACCACTAGCTGCTGTAGCAAGGCTGAAACTCTTTTGTTTTGTGGTTATGTTTGTGGAGTTGTTTGAGGGTTTAAATAGAGCTAAAATCTGTTTATGAGTCTTTTGATTACGCAATATTAATTGTCCTTGTGTTATTTTCCTTAATGACAATTGTATGTTCTCATTTGCATGTCTCTAATGTTTGCACTTTTTTTATTATTTGTTGTGCTAGTTCTCTCCTCTATTAAGACGTGTGAGAAATACAGGGAGGAGAGGAGGAAGTGTGAAATTAAAGTCCTTTACCCTTTTTAGCTTCTCTTTTATAAGAGTTTACGGATTTAGAGAGAAAGATTCAGATGTAGAGAGAGAAAAAAAACTATAAAAAGAAATACGTAACGTCTCGTGGATATGTGTAGAGATTAAATAGATAAAACAAAGTCCGTGAAAAAATTTAGACGTGTCAAATATATAATCTGATAAAGATGTTTATAATTTTCTATCCAACCATTGAATCGTGCACAAACTTAATTAGGAGAGTCTAAAAAAAACTATAAAAAGAAACGCGTAACGTCTTTTGGATATGTGTAGAGATTAAATAGATAAAACAAAGTCCGTTAAAAGTTTAGATGTGTCAAATATATAACCTGATAAAGATGCTTATAATTTTCGATTCAACTATTGAATTGTGTTCAAATTTAATAGGAAAATTAACAAGTCCAAAATAAAAGATTAATTAGCTATAGGGATCTAGAAAGCTTTAAAACTAGACACAAAAGATATTATTTTTGCTATTTTAATTATTTTTCTAGTTGATTTTTTATTTTAATTACTTTTTTTTTTACTTAGCTTTCAAACTTTTGATTTGGTCGGTTTTATTAGGTCAGTTTTATTGGTGTGTTATTATTTTATCAAATTATTAAATTATATACTTTTTAGAAAATATCAGAGTTTTTTCTATTTATTTTTCTACAATCTAGTACTATAATATCAAAGCTTAAGATCCTAGTTTCTATCCACTCTACACGTTTATTCTTAGGGCTTGATTTTAATATAGGATTTTATGGTCTGATATAATAAATCATGTGTATTCTCGAAGTTTTAATTTCTTCTTTTTCTTATTCTCAATATTGTTTAGCATTGCTTTTTATTATTATTATTATTATTATTATTATTATTATTATTCTAAAGGATAAATTTTACCTCTCTTTTTGGAAATTATAAGTATAAATCTGAATTAATATTTTCATACCTACATAGAAATAGCATTTGTAAATTCATATTCATAAAGATGCTTTGACAAGCATTAATTGGTGTAAGTTTTCAGATTACAATTAATTGTAATGATTTTGAAATGAGATATTACAATTGACAAGCATTAATTCGATTCTTTCAATTTTAAAAGAAAAATCAATTATTAATAGCCAGTCGTAGACAAGTTAGTTCATTAAAGTCATGATTATTTATTATGAATACATACTTTAATATCTAAAAATCATTAGCATTGTGAATAAATACCATTCGTCTTTGCATGTGTGTTTGTAATCCTTGTAGTCATAAATAATCTCGTGGACATACATCTTCTAATGTAGTTTTTCAGAGATCACCACTAGAGAAATGAATTATACCTGCAAAATATTTTGTCCATGGAAAAGTTGTGTATCCATGGGTAAAAATATATCCGACGGATTAATGGTGTCGCTATTTAGAGTTACGTCGGTGATTTCACATCTATCTGTAATTTTATTGTTGACTTAATTAGCAGCAGTTAGACCAACAAAATATTATTATCAATGATAAAAACATGCGACGACCAATTTTTGTTAGTATATTGCTTAGTAAATAATACCAATGGACTTCTGACGAATGACCTGTTTGTAATACATCTCATATTTTCAATAGATACCTAACAAAATCACCGACAATCATGTTATCTTGGTCTATAAAAAAAACCTTAGCAACTCTCTGTAATTCTCCAAGAAACATTGGCATGCTTTATCAATGGAATAACCGATAGAGTTTTATGTTCATCAGTGGTGTACTAATTTTATTTTTTTAATAATATCAAAACAATTTGATATTAAACAACATTCAAGAACATTAAACAAAAAATTTAACTTGAAGAATACATTTAATATTATTAATTTAACTTTAAAAATCAATAACAAATGTTTATAAACATTAAGAAGAGGCTGCAAATAGAAGGAGGGGAGTCTCGTTGATATTTGTAAGGGAGAGGTTAATGATTGGGCATGTATGCAATCATCTCCTCTCATTGCTGTCTTTTTTTCCCCTTCAAACTTTGTCAGAGCACCAATTTGTTGTTCAACCAACTTCTTAACTGCTCGTGATGGCTGACTCATGCTAGATTATAGGGTGCCTACAGTCGAGACACTACACCTCAACCTCATATATCATGCTAGGGTCATAAAGATACCATAAACTCAATTTTTATGATGTCTCCTAGTTGCTTCAATCTTCAACCACAACTCCGAATTTTATTCTGGATAAGTTAAAGGGTCCTTCATATATTTGACGTGCATTCTGGCATTATATTTTTCCTACATAATAGAATAAACATGTCAAAGATATGGATAAAAAAATATTAGCCCAAACAATGTACAGAAGATTTAAAAATTGACTTACAATAAACTCCTCAAATCGGTTTTTTATGAATTGTTGCATTTTTTTTTGTTTGTCCTCCCTTTGTATATGTGTTTACATGTATAACTTCATCAGAGTTAGCTCGCACCCAAGCTATATAACATACAAAATAAATCCATAATTAAACAAAGGAGAATGCATAGCATATCAACATTAGAGTCCAATAACTTAAAAGAAATCAAACATGTATGAGAGAGAAATTGTCACTTGGAATTGAAAAAAAAAATAGCATCTTTATAATTTTGATGCAATTGTATTTAAAATCATAATGATAACATAACACTCGTGCATTGTTGTGGGGAACTCTTTGGCAGGGTTGTTAAGCCCTAGTCTAACAAGTCAACCTTGAAAGTTAAAACCTCCCAACTCGAATCTTTACATAACTCGAGTTTCAAATTAAATCGTGTGGGAGAGATTGACGAAAAATTTGACTTAGCGAGTTTAAAGACCATTCAAATAACTAATAAAAACTTTGTTTGACTTAAAAAAATTTCAAGACAAAATTGTTATTTCTTTAATATTGAAATGATGATATCTTGGATTAATCCAAGTTAACCCATGAAACTTGTAACTCAAGTCATGGATCTTACTAAATTTAATAACTTTATTTTTTAAAACTAATTTTTTTCACAATGTGATAAAAAAAAGACACTTGTAGAAAAGCAACCACGTAAGAAAAAAAACGAACGATCGTAATCGGTTGTAAAAAAAATACTTGCTAATATTATTAAAAAAACTACTATAATTTTATTCAAAATAAAGTAAAAATCAAATGATATCAAATTAAAACAATATCTAAAATCTATTTTTAATTAATTTAAAATTTTAATAAAATAGTATATTTTATATATTTTAAATTAATTAATTTTAAAGAAATTTCATCTTAATTTAAGGGGGGGAATAGGTTAGGCATGCGAACCCGGGTAGCCCATCATGCTTGGCCCATCAAAATAAAGGGAGGTGTGTTGGTCTAGTAGTCCATTCTCATGCGTCTAGGCTTTTTTTTCTTTTTTTAAACACATTGTTAGCCTAATTTTTTTCAAAAAAAAAAGAAGTTGGTGACACATTGTCTTTTTGCTCAATTTCAGGTTACCGAAGAGGTCGTTGAAAAATTAAATTTGTGGTGTTTTGAACCCAAAAACCAGTCTTTAAACTACTTTTATATGAAAATACTCTTAAAAAAACACTCTAATAACTTTAATAAATTGATTTTTAAACTCAAAAAACCCTTAAATTGATTAAAAAATACAAAACTAAATTAAAAATAAACTTTTCATAGATTAATGTATTTTTTTACAACATGAAAGCTCAAAAACACATTTTGTGGCCCTCATATTGTCAATAGAAACAATTTAACACCAAACTTGGCTTTTTTTCTTTTTTGTTAATAGAATCTTGTCAACCAAATGTTTACTCTCTTCTCCACTAGTTTTCAACAACGCTCTTTATCTTTATTCATACTCAGGGACTCATATATAAAGAAAATGAAGTTTTGTACTAAGATGCATAATTGAAAAACTAAAAGGACCAAAAAAGTTGTAAAAAATCTTAATGAGTATTTTTAGAAAAGGCATTAACAACATAATAACAAAAAAAGGGTTGCATGTTTGTTTTATTGTCAAATATGGTCCTTAAAAATTCAATTTTCATAATCAACAAAATTGAGTCTTGTCTTGTCAAATTGAATACAAATTTAATGATAGGATATCTTTTTGACACCTCGAAAATCATATAAAAAGCTATTCAAAATAAATATGAAACTTAAAATTTTATTTAATATACTTTGTAAAGATAAAATTAAAAAAACAATTAGAAAATGATAATAAAAGTTGCTCAAAAAAAAAATGCATTGTTCAAGTAAATAATGTATTGTGAGGGAATCCAAATTTTGTGATTTATCGTTTTTACGTTGGTTTCTTCTTCTTCTTTTCTTATATTTTTATTAGCAAAAAAAAAAATTTTTAAATAAAAAATTAAATATTTTCTCTTCAATTTACATTACAGACAAAAAAATTCAATTAGTAAGTAGCAAAAATCACGTATCACATGTAATTCTTTTGTCTTGTTAGACATTCTTGATTGATTGACACCAGTGAAATCCGTTTTGCTCGGGAGAAAACCTCGCTACCTGGTCAGCGTTACGCTGCCAGTGTATTAAAAGCCGTAAAAATAATATAATACTGCCAAGTCGACGTGGAAAACTCTTTAATAATGTAATTAAATTTGGATCAGGGAGTCTACTCAATTTCTTACTTAATCTAATTTTAAATTAAATTATATAAAATTTATGCGAGAGGGTTAAAATTTAACTTCAAACAAAAATTAAAAATAGCATTATACTATATTAAATATTAAATCAACCCTTATTAACCTAAATTAATTTATCAAATTTACAATAAAGATCGTTACCCCACTTTAATAACTTTATTTTTAAGTTATATTTTTTACTTATCAGATGACAAATATAAACATCCTTATTTTCAACTTCTATACAGGGGTGAGTAAAAAAATCAAAAATCGATTAAATCGAGAAAATTAGAAAAAAAAATAATCGAAAAAATCAAACCGTGAAAAAAACCGATTAAAATTTTGAAAAAACCGACCGATTCAGTTCGGTTTCAGTTTTCTAAGTTTAAAACCGAAAAAACTAAACCGAACCCAAACCAGAAAAAAACCGAGCCAAAACAATTTCAACCCAATCTATCTCCTTCAACAATATTAGAGGCCGAAAACATTTCAATTGATCTCTTCCCATTCAATGGATCCGTAAACACCAAGAATTAATTTTTTTATACCGATGACTTTCTTTCTCTCTTTTTTTAAATATAAGATCAAAAAATGATAAAAATAAATTTTTTCACTAAAATAAAAAATTGAAAAACAACAAGGCCCAAAAACAAAATTTTCTAAACTCCTATAGCAAAAAAAAAAAATCCAAAAGGCGCTGAACAAAAAATTGTCTTGAGAAATTCATTTTTGCCTCATTCTCAAATTTGGTATCCATTGTTTTTTATTTTTTGCAACCACTAAAACTGAGATCCATTTTGCAAAATTGATTCACATTTTGATAACCATTACAAAGCAAATCAAAGTAATTCTTCAGGCTTAAATTCAAAACAACAATTTGTCTGATAAAATTAAAAAAAAAATGATAATTAAGGACTTAAATAAAATAAAACAAAACAAAAAAGGACTAAAAAAGCATTACTGTGATTCATGGTTTTTGTGAGACAGTACACAGTGAAAATACCATGCCAATTAGTTATTTTTTTATTTTAATTTAATTTTAACATACTCATTTCTCTTTCAAGTTACAAATCTCTGAAACTGACACCAAAATATCAGCTTGCTAAGAGCTCAAGACAATGATGATCACTGAACAGGTATTTTTCTTTTCATCACCCTGGCCATGTTTTTATTTCCTATTTATTTATTCATTTGAAATGGGATTTTCACTTGTGTATTCAACACAGGGCCTGTAGGATTTCTAAGTTCAAGTTACTAAGAGCTCAACGACGGTTCTTTCTTCACAAATGCAAATTTTCTAAAGTCAGTAACCCCAATGGCCAAGTATGCAGGTAGTGGAATTGATGATCAAACACAGGGTGTTCTAAATAAGATCAACCAAGCATGTGAAGATCTGCATTTATTCAGCACAGCTCAAATCAAAGACATCATCAAAGAAACACTTTCAAGGAAAATATCTACCTGTTGATCATATGCCCCGAGCTACCGGTCATTGGTGCTGCAAACTGTGGATGCAGGTGCTCTGTTGAATGGGTTTTGAGTAGAATGATTGAAGGGCAAAAACAAAGGGTTCCCAAACTTCTCCTAGTTAAAATTAATCGAGATAAAACATGCATAAAATTTTTTGTCTGTCAAGTTGTAGAATATACGGATTAATACATGAGCTAAAGCTTCTCTCACTAAAGTAAACCTACAGACTGAGATTTAAGTTTCAATAAACATCATCTTGCTTCATTCTGTTAATGCTCAGTACTGGTCGATGCACCTACTCAAAATTTAGGTTGGTCTACCAGAGATAATAAAGCTGAGGAGTTGAACTAAATTCTGTGGTGCAGTTTTCAGACTTCTCATTGTTTATCCTTGGAGAATTAAAATTTATTGTCAAGATTTTTACTAATATGAAGTTCTCTCTCTAATTATTTGCTTTTATTTCTGATACAATCAACAAAATATATTACCAAATTGGCATTTTCTGTTTCATTCCAAGAGAGCTCAATTAGCAAGGAGCAATTCTAAAAGAATGTAATTTCTATAGATATCTTTACAGAATTTTGGGAATTGAACTGTAAAACCCATTATAGTGCTGCCGTAAACATTTAAGAAATTACAGTGACAGAATTACAAGAAAGATCCACATAAGATGATAGTAACTGTGAACAAGTCATGAATACCTCTTTCACAGCCGATTAGGAACAAGGAACAAAGAGTCTTTAGTATCTCCACCTTGAGACATCACCATCAAGCAAACAGATGAGAAACCAGCGACGTACCATTTGAACTCATTTTCAATTTGGATGCCTTAACAAATTATCACAACATATCTTTGATGAAATCAAGGTTTAGGGTATCCCGAACAATAAGAAAAAATCCAAGGGTAATAACAAGCACGATCCCGGATGACATAATCCGCTGCTCTATTTCTAAAGGGAGCTTTCTCCCACCCCTAGCTGCTTCTATGAGAATGAAGGCCAGGGAGCCCCCATCCAAAGCAGGTAATGGAAGGAGGTTTATCACTGCAAGATTAATATTGAGCACAGCTGCAAATTGGTAAAGTCCATCAATATTTGACCTTGCAACTTCTGCACCAACAGCAATTATAGCGACTGGACCTGATACCTTGCTTGCTGATTGAGAGAAGTTTGAAAAAGTTTGTTTCAAGCTATCCACCACATTGGATGAAAGACCCCAAAATTCTTCTCCAGCAAAATTAAATGCCTCGAAGATGTTCTTAGCTATAACCTTGGTAATCTTTACATTGTTAGATAATTGAACTCCAATTTTACCTGTTCCATCAAAACTCTCATCAGGGGTGACACCAATTTCAAAATTCTGTTCCCCCCTCTCAACCTTAAGCAACACATTCTTGTTAGGACTACTCTTAATGACACCAACAACCTCGGACACTGCATTGGGCCCAGTTTTAGGCAAATTCGTTCCATTAACGGCAAGAATTACATCGCCGGGAAGCAACCCGTCACGGGAAGCAGCAGAAAAGGCTCGAACTTCAGGAACAAGCACCCCAGGAAAGGCCTCTTGCACAGGCAAACCAACTGATGATACTTGAGCAAGGATTATAGCATAAGCAAAGATGATATTGGCAATAACACCAGCTGATACCACTATCGTTCTATCCAATATCGGTCTATTCTTAAGCAAATTCTCATCATCTACTGGTATATCGCTCTCCGGATCATTATCAGGAAACCCCACAAACCCACCCAAAGGAAAAGCTCTAATAGAATATTCAACGTTCCTTGCATTAAATTTGGCTAAAATTGGACCAAACCCAACAGCAAATTTACTTACATGAATACCCTGTAGATAAGCAGCAAGGAAATGGCCACCTTCATGAACAACAATAATGGCTGTCAACACTCCAACTGCCTCTAAAACAGATTCAAAGTTCCCTAAGTCAAATCCAGAGACAGCCCATGACCTAAAGTCTAACCTTTTCCCAAGAGGGCATCTGGCGAAAAGGGGAGTCTTGGAGTGAGAATTGAGGTTTGATGAATAGCAAAGCGAAGAGGAAAGAGGTTTAAAAAAATGGGTGGTTTTGCGCTTTAACGAGGATGACTCTAAAATGGGTGACTTTGAGTTAGAAAATCTAGGGAGAGAAGATGAAGGGGAAGGGGATAGAGAGGAAGATAAGCTTATTAGCATGGCTTCTTGATTGGTGTTTGCTTTAACAAGGGAGGGTTTAGGCTAATGGGAGAAGGAGATATGGCTAAAAGGGAAGGTAGTGGCTGTGGATAATTCATATTTCTTGAGTTTGTGGAGGGGAAGTAGAGTGATAATTTTCCCTCTTTTGTCTTCATTCCTCGCAAGTGATGTGTTTTGCTTGCGTGTTCTGTATTCTTCCTGGTGTAAGACGCAAGACTTCTAAATTGATATTTTTTTTTTAAATAAAATCTCGATATTTAAAAGTTCATTTAATCCTTACATATCCGGTAAAGTTAGGTCTATTCATTATGGGGTAAAATTCTTCGGTGATGGTATATTTTATTTACAAGATTCGAATTTAAATTTTATTTAAAAGATATAAGTGTTAAATTACTTGAAACAACCGTTATTAGTTTTTAAATTGGTATATGTAAGATGCATTGTTTTTATAAATATTTTTTA
>Ga0325411_1002464_pt1 | contig 20992 bp, 24 predicted proteins | sample PopdelMetagenome_13_FD_206181 | JGI IMG/M metagenome (GOLD analysis project Ga0325411, IMG submission 206181) | Populus deltoides microbial communities from Bellville, Georgia, United States - Xylem-PdIQD-R4 | ecosystem: Host-associated > Plants > Phyllosphere > Stem > Wood/Secondary xylem...
AAGTTTATATTATACCTATTCTAACACCATTAGTAAAACTTTTTCACCTTGATATAATTAACTTAGCTAAACATAATGAAGAAGAAAAACATAAATAAACAACATAAGAACATAAATAAATAACATTAATCAATAGTTAATCACATTAATCAATCCTTTGAATTGTGAGATATACCTGCATTCAAAACAAGCATTTACCATAAATTAAAGATATATTATATTATCATACTTATTATTATAAAACATGCTCTAGTTAGGGAATTTAACGATACTTTAGTGATGATATAAAGCCTTAATGAGAATGCACTTTTAATTACTAATCACACCCCCCAACCAGCTTATTACTAGTCCCTAGTAATCAAAGCGTTAAAATATAAAAACAATTTGCAAGTTCCACAAAGCAAGGTATTCATCATTTAACTTCCATTAATCTATCCAAATAAACAAACTCATTAAATTTATATATCTGCTTCATACTTCTTAAACAAGATATTAATAAACCTTCCTTTTGTGATCAGTAAATCAAAACATAGCTATGGAGCTTTTCAAGGAAGAAAACAAAATTTTGTTCCAATGTTTAAGGTTAACTTTCTTGGGTTGGGATTATTATCTTTTTTTTTTAAAGCAAGAATTTATAACACAATGTATTTTGAACCCATGTAACGAGCTTTTAGCTAATGACTCCCAGTCCAGTTGGTCTTAGGGCATTAGGTGTTAAGACACCCCTACGAGCTTAGTAACTCGGGTTGCAGATACTGATACGTAGATACTGCAATGTTTAATTCCCTTAAGCTTTTTTCCTTAACCCATGTAACAAGCACTGGGCCAATAGCTCCCAAGTCAGTTGACTTTAGGGTACTAGATGTTAAAACACCCCTTCAGGCTTAATTTAAGTCAAGGAGGCTACGAAACCAAACTTATCTACTTTTTTTTTATTATTTATTCAATTTGTTATTATTATTATTATTATTATTATTATTATTATTTTGCATATTATATAATATCCCTTTCCCTTAGTTGTTACCTTTAACAAAAGAACATGAATAATGTAATAATCCAATGTGCAACCCACAATCATATGTTAAAGTGTGTGTGTGAAAATAAAGGTTTAGGAATACTTGTTAAATGAGTATATCAGTAGAATCAAGTGATAACAATGCGAGAGTTTGTAAACTTGAATATTTCAAGAAGTATTATGATAGACCTTGTTAAGAATGTTTACTAAGATGCGTTTTAAGAGTCATTAAAGTTCTTCCTTTACTCTGCCATCCTAGTAACAACAGGTTTGCAAATGGTTGTAATAAAAGAAAACACAGTTAGTTAATTTTTTTTAATATCAACTACTACCCCTCTCCCCTCAACCAAAACGAGACATTGTCCTTAATGTTCTAAGGCAGAAAGATAGAGTATAGAAGACATCACTTGAAACAGCTATTACTGACAAACCTGAAACACACTTAAACAAATATAAGAAAGAACAAAACACAAATATTATGCGATTAATAAATCCAAAAGACACAAGTTGTCACAGACTAAGGCTCAAATCCAATCTAAGCTTTTTACGGCGTTCTGTGATTAACCAATTGAGTTGACTTATAGAGGAATCAACTACAGGGATGAAAGATTGAAGTTCATCAATCAATTGCTCAGCAGTAGCAGCAGAGATGAGGTTTTATCGCGCTGAAAATGTTAGAAATTGTTTTTCCACGGCATGATCAAGAAAAGACAATAAAGTATTATAAAAACCATTAACATTTAGCAAACCTATAGGTTTCTAGTGAATGTTCAGTTGAGCCCAAGAGGAAATATGAAATATATCTTCTAAATTGCCCAGACCACCTGGTAAAGCAATGAAGGCGTCAGTATGGTTAAACATTACAGACAGTCGTTCAGACATTGTGGAGACCTGTAGTTCCTCTCTCGTTGTTTTTCCAATGATGTCCCCTTCGGCTATAGCTTTGGAGATGACCCCTAAAACTTGACTGTCTCTTAAAAATACAGCTATTGACACACGCCCCATTAACCCAAGCTTGCCTCCCCCGTACACTAAATGAATCTTTCTCAGCTAGTACCCGACCAAGATGATTTGCTGATTCTAAACTTTTTTTCTTTCCTAGGACTGGATCCACAAAAAACACAAATATTTTTTATTTTAGAAATAGAGAAACCTGCCATTTCTACACGCTTCCATATCTGTTAAATGAATGGGTAGAGTAGAAATGATGGGAAGGAAAAGAAGATTTTATAGATGAGAAATTGAAAATGCAATCATACCACCTATATGTAGGCTAGCTGGAGTCTCACTTTCTCTCTCTCTCTCTCTCTCTATCTTTTTTGAAAAACATGTGTATGTACAAGCATTTGTGATTGTGGCTCATATCTTCCCTTGGTTTTACATCTAAGAATGGCTTAAATGCCCTCTATGGGTCGGGGATAGGCTTCCCATCCAGTTTTCTTAAAAACTGACAAACAGGGTCTTTTTTAGTCAGATTCCCAAGACTAAGTCGATCATGTTTTTTATGAAAATGAGGCCATAAATCATGAATTGCACGATGCACATCTCCACTAGGATGCGTCCCAAGAGTTAATAGAAGATTATCTAAAGACTCCTTACTCAGGCTATCCTTAATGAATTGTATTTTTATCTTCACGGTTTATAAATACCATTCCTAAAGAACGACATTTTGCATTACAAGTCCATCTGGCACATCGGTGACAGACTTTCAGTCGTTTTGCACGACGTTTCTTTGCAAAATTGCTTTTACCTGTCCTAGACATGTATGAAATAAAAGTATTGGAAGACTCACTTGATAATCGGACCTTTGCTTCAATTAGCCAGCGAATATCTTCAGGAATTCCATGATTCATTAACGACCTCAATCTTTCACACCTAGTATGGTAAATTTTTGTAATCGCATTCTAAGGCAGAGTGGGAAAATACTTTTTCAATTTTTCAAGAGTGGTGTCTATTTTTCAAAAGAGAAGTGGAGAAGAGATGCAAAGAAAAGAGAAGGAACAAGGAATTGAACAAATATATACACAGATATCAATTATTATGGGAAATTGAAAGAACCGACTTAAGAGTCACGAAGTACCGTTATCTGCCATTTGACTGGGGTTGGAGAAAGACTAGCAAAACAAGAGTCACACCAAAAAGAAACACAAAAACAATGTGAGAAAAATAATATAATCAACCTTTATATACAGGATCATTCAAACCAATGGATTCAATTTCACTAGAAAAATTATCAAAGTAAGCTTTCAAACGATGTTCATGTACCTTAAAAACATTGCCATTTTTTGGATTTTCAATATCAAAGGCCACATAAGGATACACATGTTTCACAATAAATGGACCGCTCCATCTTGATCTTTGCTTTCCAAGAAATAAATGGAGTCGAGAATTATAAAGCAAAACTTTTTGACCAACATTAAATGTTTTTCTCAAGATTCTCTTATCTTGAAACTCTTTGATTCTTGCTTTATGAATTTTTGAATTTTCATATGCATCATTTCTTATTTCCACAAGCTCATTTATTTACAACTTACGCAGATGGCTAGCATCATCCAGGTTTGAATTGAAAGCTTTAATATCCCAATAAACTTTGTGTTCAAGTTCCACATGCAAATGACAAGGTTTTCCATAAACCAACCTATAAGGTAACATACCTAATGATGTTTTAAAAGCAGTGCGATAAGCCCAAAGTGCATCATTAAGTCTTAAAGACCAGTCCTTCCAATTAGGGTTCACTGTTTTTTCCAAGATTTGTTTGATCTTCCTATTAGCAAGTTCTACTTGTCCATTTGTCTGAGGGTGATAAGGGGTGGCAACTTTGTGTGTGATTCCATATTTTTTCATTAAAGACTCAAATGACTTGTTACAGAAATGTGTTCCACCATCACTTATCATGACTCGAGGGATTCCAAATCAACTCAAAATATTTTCTTTCAAAAACTTGATCACTGTTTTATGATCATTGTTACGACTTGGAATTGCTTCTATCCATTTTGAAACATAGTCTACTGCGACTAATATGTACACAAAACCAAATGATGGAGGAAATGGACCCATACCCCAACAGTCAAAGATTTCAATGACAAGAATAGTATTTAAAGGCATCATGTGACGTTCTGAAATAGATCCTAGCTTTTGACAATTTTCACAAGTTTTGCAGAATGCATGCGTGTCTTTGAACATGGTGGGCCAATAAAATCCACATTGTTAGATTTTTGCAGTTGTTTTTTTATGAGAAATGACCCCCACATGCCTCAGAATGACAAAATTTAATTACACTACTTACCTCATTGTTGGGAATGCATCTTCGAAATATTTGATCAGGAAAATATTTGAAGAAGTAAGGGTCATTCCAATAAAAGTTTTTCACTTCGTTCAAGAACTTTCTTTTGTCTTGGGTACTCCAATAAGCTGGCAAATGTCCTAAAACAAGAAAATTAACAATATTAGCAAACCAAGTCATTGTAAAGACATAAAGTAAAGATTCATCAGGAAAATAGTCATTGATTGGTGTGATGTCAGCTCTTGAATTAGTTGTCAATCTTGACAAATGATCTGCGACAACATTTTCGGTGCCTTTCTTATCCTTGATTGTGATATCGAATTCTTGAAGTAACAAAATCCACCGCACCAATCTAGCCTTAGAATGCTTCTTAGAAAGAAGATATTTCAACGCTGCATGATCGCTAAAAACAATAACAGGTGAGCCAACAAGATAAGATCTGAATTTTTCACATGCAAATACTACTGCAAGTAATTCCTTTTCAATGGTAGTGTAATTCATTCGAGCACTATTTAAAGTTTTACTTGCATAGTAAATCACATAGCGTTTCTTGTGTTTTCTTTTTCCTAAAACAACACCCACAGCATAATCACTAGCATCACACATTATTTCAAAAGGTAATGACCAATCAGGAGGTTGAATGATAGGAGCAGAAGTAAGCAAGTATTTAAGTTTAACAAAGTCTTCTCCATAATGTTCAGTTCATTCAAAAACATTATCCTTTGTTAGAAGGTTACACAATGGCTTAGATATTACACTAAAATCTTTGATGAACCTTCTATAAAAACTAGCATATCCTAAGAATGATCTAACATTTTTAACAGATTTTGGTGTTGGCAATTAACTCGATTTTAGATTTTTCAACATCAATTCCTATTGATGAAACAATGTGACCAAGTACAATGCCGTTTGTTACCATAAAATGATATTTTTCCCAATTCAACACAAGATTCTTCTCTTCACACCTGTTCAAAACCTTTTCCAAGTTACTTAAACAACCATCAAATGAATCACCAAAAATAGAAAAATCATCCATAAAAATCTCAAGAAAACGTTCAACCATATCACTGAATATGCTAAGCATGCATCTTTGAAATGTGGCTGGTGCATTACATAATCCAAACGGCATCCTACGGTATGCAAATGTACCAAATGGACATGTGAAAGTAGTTTCTCTTGATCTTCAAATGCAATTTCAATTTGGTTATAACCTGAATAGCCATCTAGAAAATAATAAAATTCATGACCTGCAACTCTTTCTAGAATTTGATCCATGAAAGGTAAAGGAAAATGATCATTTCTAGACATTGAATTAAGTTTCCTATAGTTAATGCATATGCGCCAACCCGTAATAGTCCTAGTTGGAATTAACTCATTCTTCTCATTTGTTATCACAGTAACTCCAGACTTTTTAGGCACAACTTGGGTAGGACTTACCCATTTGCTGTCAGAAATAGGATAAATGATTCCATTATCTAGAAGTTTAATGACTTCATTCCTCACTACTTCTTTCATGTTAGGATTAAGCCTTCGTTGCATTTCTCTAGAGGGTTTAGCATTTCTCTAGTGGGTTTAGCATACTTATAAATATCATCAGGCATTCATGTTGCTAGCTTATGATAACAAAAAATCAAGTTCCTATCATAATAACGATGTCGGCCAAAAACTATGAAGGATCAAGCATTTGATGTACCAAGTGTTATACAACATAAATCTAGATTAACCATTTAACAAGCAAGATATTAAGAATTAGTAAGATAAAAAGATAAGACATGCTAATAACAATTTTTCTTGGATATAAATATTAAAGTCCATGTTGAGTTTATATTATACCTATTCTAACACCATTAGTAAAACCTTTTCACCTTCACATAATTAACTTAGCTAAACATAATGAAGAAGAAAAACATAAATAAACAACATAAGAACATAAACATGATATAAGTTAACTAAGTATAGGAAAGAAAATAAAAATGCATAAACAAGAGATTAATATAGCATGAAAGAAAACTTGAACATTACAAAGATATAAAGAGAGAAAGCAAGAAGATGATTTTGATCTGAAAAATAATATGACTAAATACATGGCAAATGCCTCCTTTTATAGGCTAAGATTCAGAACTATTGATTGGTAGGCAACCATTGATTTGGTGGCTGGTTTTTGACATTGTTGGCTGTTGGTTCTTGATATTATTGACAGATTTTTGATATTGTTGGCTGTTGGTTCTTGATATTGTTGGCAAATTTTTGATATTGTTGGCTGGCCAAAACGTCATTGCTAACATCAGAATTTGAGCCCTTTGTTCCATGAAAGCTGTGGGCAATTGTCTCAGCTTTCCAACAAAATACACCAGAGCTTATTTGGAATTCTAGAACTCAGGATATGAGTTGAAAACCGAACAGTGTTTGAGCTGCAGGACAGGTTCTGACTTCTCCGTTGTTGCTGAGATTTGAACTTGAAAACGGTAGAATTGAGTCTTGAACTCTTCATAAAAGTTTTAGGTCTATGTCTTATCTTTCCATCCATATAAAGTGAACCAAAATTCGAGTTCTACAACTCTAGTTATGATCAAATAACTGAATGGTGTTCCAGTTTGGAATTGAATCAGCATCTCTTCTCTTAGCCTAGTCCTCTTTTTGTCTCTTCACTTTCAATAGTTAATCACATTAATCAATCCTTTGAATTGTGAGATATACCTGCATTCAAAACAAGCATTTACCATACATTAAAGATATTTTATATTATCATACTTGTTCTTATAAAACATGCTTTAGTTAGGGAATTTAACGATACTTTAGTGCAATATAATGATATAAAGCCTTAATGAGAATGCACTTTTAAGTACTAATCAGATTCCTTATTCATCCAAGCTACAAAAAGGAAAGAAGACTTCAGAATAAATTCTACATTCAGATCAGATTTCCTAGTCTATTTGGGGACTTCTTAATGGTGACAAATCTGATTCTATCATATTTACGATGATAATTTTTGGATTTTTAATATTTTCTTCTTAGTCTTTGGGTTAATATTACTTATTTGGGTCAATTGTAAGTGGGCATAATATAAGTCCACCTAAGGGGGGTCCATTAGGGTTTATTTAAGTCTAGAGTTAGTATAAATAAAGGCATAACCAGACATGGAAGTTAGACAATTCCGATTAATAAAACTTTTTGTTTGCCGCACTTTGTGTGTGTGTGTGTATTGGTGAGATAATCTCCCTTTCATGGTTCTCTAAAGAACTGAAAAACGACTTATCGAAGAAAAACTGTCTTCGTGGTGTCATCCTTATAGTTCTTGTTCGCAAATCAATATTCGTTGGGTGGGGGTTTTCGTTTCCAATAGTGCTGGTGCCTAGGTACAAATTATCTTTGTGTCACATTCCTATCAAACCTGATTTTACTTGGCTTTTCCGGGAATTGGTGTCTTTGCGTGTGGGTTGCGTGACCACATGATCATGAGATTCGCATCATTTTATATCAAATGATATAATCCAGGAAAGGTGAAATTCAGATTTTGACGTGAGAAGTGCATCTTTCCAGTTTTACGGCAACAGTCATAATTCTCAATCCGACTGTTGGTTAGGGCTAAAATTTTACGTGGAGTGTCCTGACATGGTGTCCTACCTTTGGTTAAACTTTCAGATCAATCGGAGTTCGGAAAGGCATCGAAACACGAGTCAACAGAGGTTGTATGAATTTTGTTATTTACTTCCTTTTGACTTGTGGACTTTCTATTTGGCTAGGATTCTTTTTTTTAAAAGGATGTGGCAGCTTATTTTGAGAATCTTCTAATTCTACAAAGATCTTCAATGGGCTGCAACATGGTCTCCATGCGTGGTAAGGATTCATATATGTTCAGAATCATTTTCTTACAAGGATTCCTTATTCATCCTAGCAACAAAAAGGAAAGAAGACTTCAGAATAAATTCTACATTTAGATCAGATTTCCTAGTCTATTTGGGGACATCTTAATGGTGACAAATCTGATTCTATCATATTTAGGATGGCAATTTTTGAATTTTTATTATTTTCTTCTTAGTCTTTGGGTTATTATTACTTATTTGGGTTAATTGTAAGTGGGCTTAATATAAGTCCACCTAAGGGGGGGGTCCATTAGGGTTTATTTAAGTCTAGAGTTAGTATAAATAAAGACATAACCAGACATGTAAGTTAGACAATTCCGATTAATAAAACTTCTTGTTTGCCGCACTTTGTGTGTGTGTGTTGGTGAGATAATCTCCCTTTCATGGTTCTCTAAAGAACTGAAAAACGACTTATCGAAGAACAACTGTCTTCGTGGCGTCATCCCTATACTTCTTGTTCGCGAATCAATATTCGTTGGGTGGGGGTTTTTGTTTTCAATAGTGCTGGTGCCTAGGTACAAGTTATCATTGTGTCACACTCCTATCAAACCTGATTTTACTTGGCTTTTCCGGGAATTGGTGTCTTTGCGTGTGGGTTGCATGACCACGTGATCACGAGGTTCCCACTATTTTTTATCAGAGATTGGCTCCATTAATCAGGTTATATCCTTCTGAAATTTTCGCTTCTTGTTGATTCCGCAAAAATTCTTAATATCCAATTTCTTCTTCTCCTTGAATTTGCGGCATATAAAAAAAATTGTTATTTCATCTTTTATTGTTCAAAATATATTAGTAGCATCAAAAACAAAAAAAAAAGAGAAAAGAGAAAAGCAAAAAAAACAAAATTGTTCAAAAAGATGTTTATGGGATTCTGCCGCAGAAAACTAAACAAGAGAAAATTGGATCAAATCAACTAGGAATTAGCTCAAATTTGATAATCTAATTACTGGGGTCCTAATCGCACCACATATGAAATTAAGGGTCAATTGGATATCATTTGCTTTGGATTTCAAATTCGGGTCTAATCAGGTCTGTTCATAATGTTTTTGTGTCAGTATATCAAACCTTGTCATAAATTGCTCAAACTTTATATTCTGTCTATTTGGGTTGATATCACACTATATTTGAAATGTTAACTCAATTGGACATCATTTACTTTAGGTTCCAGATTCGGACTTAACTCGTCGTAAACGAGTCTGTTTGGCGTCAACTTTTGAAATTCACTTGCTTTCTATTGTTTTCATTTCTTGCAGTTTATTTTCATCATATCCAACATATTTGGGTGTTGTTTTATGATTTTGCATATTTTTTATTTCTGTTTTTTATTCGAGTCTTCAGTTTCGTTTATATTTCGGATAGACTCGCTTGCTACTCACGAGACTATCATCGTAATTTTGTTTTGCTTGTTTTCTAGTTTTTATTGCTTCTTGATATATACCCGGATGGCCTTAACTTTCTCCTCCTCATCCATCTCGATACCCTGTGCAGTTACAACATAGCCAAGAAACACAATTTTCTCCATGCAAAAGGCACACTTTTTAAGATTTGCATATAATTTCTCACTACGCAACACACTAAGTACATTACGCAAATGATCAAAATGCTCAGTTAAGTTCTTGCTATAGATAAGAATGTCATCAAAATACACAACCACAAATTTACCTATGAATGCACGCAACACATGATTCATTAAATGCATAAGCATACTAGGTGCATTTGTAAGTCCAAACGGATTACTAACCACCATTCATACAAAACCATGCTTAGTCTTAAATGTTGTTTTCCCCTCATCACCTTCTTTCATCCTAATCTGATGGTACCCACTTTTCAAGTCAATTTTAGAGAAAATACAGGATCCATGGAACTCATCTAACATGTCATCAAGCCTAGAAATGTGGTGTCTATACTTTACTGTTATGTTGTTGATGACTCGGCAATCAACACACATCCGCCATGTTCCATCATTTTTAGGCACAAGTAGCACGGGTACAGCACTTGGGCTCATACTCTCATGAATGTATCCCCTTTTTATCAGCTCATCAACTTGCCTTTGAAGATTGCTTCTATAGGCTAGTCGGTTAGGAATTGAAGCTCCAGATACGAAATCAATCTGATGCTCTATCCCCCTCAATGGTGGTAATCTGCTAGGAGTATCGTCGGGGAACACATCATCAAACTCCTGCAACAAAGAAATAGCAACACTAGGCACAATATGATCAAGATCATTATTATTAAAGCAAGCCTCCTTGTACACAAGTAAAATCATTGGCTTGTTAATGAAAAATGCAGATCTGACCCACCCTCTCTAGCAAAAAAATTAGGTTGTTTCTTTAGTTTTTCCACACAATTCTCATCACCCTTCCTGACTTTCTTCATTCCTCTTGTCTTTACCTCCACTCTCGGCTAGGTTTGGGTGTTTTTTAGTAGTGCTCGAATGGTCTGATTTGTTTGGAGTGTTGGCTGAATATTTGTTTGTGTTTGGATGGGTGGTCAAATGGGTTGTAGTGGTTTGGGTTCGAGCTGAATCTGTTGGTCTTCTCTCCCCTTGATCCTCACATTGATTTTCTCTCCCCATCGCCTCATGCTCACTCTTTAGCTTTATTTGATCATCATACACCTGTTTGGGTGTAAGAGTCATATCTTGATCAAGAGTGATGGTTTTACCATCTTTTACAATGGTATACCTATTTTTAACCCCATCATGAATTGCCTTCCTATCATATTGCCATGGTCTCCCCAACAAGATATGACTTGCTTGCATTGTACCACGTCGCCCAGAACTTCATCAACATATTTCCCAATCGAAAATGGATCCACAACCTGTTTAGTCACTTTCACTTCACTATTATCATTTAACCGTTGCAATCTAATGGTTTAGTATGCTTAACAGTACACAAAATCAGTTTACTAACAAGTGTGGTACAACAAACATTGACACAGCTTCCACTATCTATAATTAAATCACACATCTTGCTTTGTATATAACAACATGTATGGAAGATGTTTTCACTTTGGTGATTAGTTTCATCTTCCTTGACCTGAACCTAAAGTGTTCGCCTTATAACCAAGGACTCCTCAATTGGTAATTTTTTTTTTTGGTAAGTTGACGCATGTATTAAAAGAAGAAGATACAAAGATTATAAGGGCATACCCCAAATTTACAGTGTGAACGAAAACTTAAAACAACAAATGGCTACAGGAAGCCATAAAACAAAATACCTCAACCAAACTAGACTTGTTAGGGACACCGATACAACCAGCTAAATATCAAATTAAGAGTCTACGTTGTTGACCCTCCAAGCTCTTTGGATCCTTATGTTTTCATCTGTTGGTAGAGCGTTCCTCATCAAATCAAGCTTTTCGTGAATGATACATTCTATTTGATCAAAGACCAATTCGGAGTTCTAGACATTCCTACAAATGGATTGCATTCCATTATTGCCAGATATAATACACTGTAGCTGCGAAACCCAGTTTACCAGAAAAATTGACGAAACTTTTATCATGCCAAGTAACAGAATTAACAACAGGATACGATAATTTCTGACCCACGAAATGACCAACTAGGGTGGATTTCCAAAGTTCGCAGCCATCCTCAAACACATCAAGTGGAGGAGCTACTATCACATGACCATCAGTTATTACAGGGGGAGCAAAATGCAGATTACGAACTGGATTCATACCAAGGGTCTTCCTACCCTTATTGTCATCAACATCAGAACCCTTCAAAGCATTTAAAAAATTCAATTTGGGGCTAAGGTTTAGCTGTTCTTGTTGTTGAAACCCAACCTTCAACTCATCAACTTTAGAATCCAACAAATGATTCATTTTTTAAACATGAGAAGTTTGGAGAATAGAGTGTTTCTCTATGCTAACTCCAGAATCAACTTGATTAACATTAGTAAACTGAGAAATCTTCATACCATGACTATTTAGCATATCTTGGAGCTCTAATAGTAAGATATGTCCTGACTTAACTCCTTCGTGTTGTTCAATGTTAGAGCTAACCTTTGGAACAGATTCCATAGCAGAACATAAGGACATTATGGCAGCATACAAATATCAGATAGAACAAAGTTCTAAGGATAGAAACTGAGTCCAAGAAGCATTAATAAGCAACCTAAGCTAAAAAACAACAAGATTCAGATTGAATATGATGCTACCACCGTATATCAAGAACAAAAATACAGAATTACAAGGCTAGTATCTCCCAGCACATTAATTGGAATGACGATCCGTTCGGCCAAGATGTAGAGCAGGTTTTGACGAACAACATACTCAAAAATGGTGACGTTCCAACGGTGAATAAAGGAGATCTAGCTTCGACAAAACCACTCTCTAACCAGCAAGCAAATGACTTCCAAATGAGCTGTATTCAATTTCGAGTTTGAGATACTAACCGAAACATTCATGTCCATAATAGCCATAAGGAGCCCTAGGGAGAAACTCATTCACTCTTCTGCAACTTCACTACTTCTCCATATTTCCATATCTGAAAATGCAGAACAGTAGAAAGATTGCGAGACCAATATCTCCTACCTCGGTGATTGGAACGAAGATCCGTCCAGTCAATGTTTAGAACAGGTTGGAACGAACAACATAGTTAGAAATGAGGACGATCCAACGTAGACAGAGCAGATCTAGCTCCGACAGTACCTCTTTCTCTCTCCCTCACTTCTGTTTAGTCACTAAGTTGATTCTATTAGGTGTTGATTTCAGTTCTGCCTCCTCAACTGGTAATGCTAACTCGTCCCCATCACTATCCTCCAATGGTGGCATGCCTTCACAATCAGATCTGTCACTTTCAGATTCCATATCACCATTATCTCTAATCATCAAAGCTGTCAAAATTTTAGCTTATATGAGTTTAAATAGTTCTTGAAAAATTAACCCTAATGGACGCCTTATGTGGACTTATATGAGGTCCACTCAAAACTAACCTAAAACACTAAACTGAAAAGCCCATAACTTAATCCAAACAAGCCTTGGATCCTAACTGAAAAGAAAGTATTAATTAAGCTCAAATAAGCCTTGTGATGTGCATCATAAGAATTATAATCCATCTTGTAAAGCAAAAACTAATATGCAAGAGGATTCAGATGGTCCAATGACAAGAGCGAGAGCGAAACAACTACAAAGGGACTTGACGAGTCAAATTGGAATGATTGAAGCTGCGTCGGAGTTAAAAATTAGCAATCAATTTGAAATTGGTTCAAGGATATTTATTTGCCTACAATTGGAACTTGGAGATGGAAAAAGCCCTTAATGGTTCTTTTGATGCTGGGCTACTTGAATTTGGGTTGATATGCATATAAGTGAAGGAATTGATGTTATTTATGGTCAGAAAAGCAAATGAATTTGAACCTGAATTTGAAGTCATCCATTGCATGTGAAAACAAGACTAATCTAGGTGGATTTCAAGTTCAGAACAAGTTCTTTCTAGATTGTCCAACCATGATTGCATTGGACTTTTGTGTAAGAAGATATGGTTGTTTTAAATTTGGTCTGTTTATGTTAGAAAGGTCAAAAAACGTGTTCTAGTTAATTTGTCTAGGTTAGTTTGTCAAAGTCTATTTTTTGGGCTTGACTTCTGCCATGTTGAATTTTTCCTAACTTTGGAGGGATGTTCCAGTTATAAATATAGTATCAGAATATGTAATAAGGCACTTTTGGCCAATATTTGAAACTTAATTCACAGAATTACGAGTTGTTCTTCCAAATTGATTTTGTGAAGAACCCTACCTGACTTATCACTCTTCAATCACAAAGAGTGTGGCGTCGAAATCCTAGATTGATCTTTGTGGCGTCCAGATCGACTTATCAAAGTATCATTCTACTCTATCCCCCATCTTATTTACCTCAAAATCACTATAATCCAGCCTAAACACCAAAAGAAAGACAACACAACCAGACCCATCCTTCATCCATTTTCGTTAGATTCATTGTTGCCGGATTTCGAATCATTCACGGCACATCACCTTGGGTGGTAGCTAACAAAATAAAAGAAAGCCCCTAATATTAAATCCATGTTCTGCCATAAAAAGAAGAGAAGGAAGTAAAATATTACAGAACTGATTCAGGGCTTATTTATAGCCTTCCATGCAACCCCTTAATCCTAGAAACAAAAGGAAAAGGTAGCTACCCATGTTGTTTCCAAGTTGTAGTACGATTCTTTTGTTTCCTTTGTTGTCCTTACCTCATGGCCCAAATAAGGTTGTATTAGACCCCTCTTGCACATGGATAAGATGTACTAGGGTCTCCTCTTGATACTCTAATGGACCTTTCAATTCTGACTTGGTTGAAACATTCAAAACTAATGCATTCAATGCCTCTTTCAATGCCTTTGTCTTGGACCGAATCATTGGACCATTTGGAACATGTAATGGGTCCTTGCTAGTGTTTCTGGTCTAGTCCGCACCATTTTTTCTGGTCATACGCACCACGTCCTCCAACTCTACATAATGTTGTAACTCAATAGCATTCACGACCTTGTGATTCAGCTCATTTAGAAGCCTAGACATGGTGGCCTCCCTATCCTCTACTACATTAGCCCAAATCAACGCGATCTTCATCTACTTATGATACTCATCAACACTCCTAGAACTCTAGCTCAAACTCTACAATTTCTGATACAACTTATAGTAATGACTCAATACGAATCGCTTCCTCATCAAAGCCTTTATATTAGCCTATCTATCTATAAGCCTTTTTCCATTCCTCTACCTAGAAGTTACAATATGATCCCACCATATTACAGTATAATCAACAAACTCAATTGCCATAACTTTCACTTCTTTTTTATCAGAACAAACATGGCAATTAAAGATCCAATCCACCTTCTTCTCCCACTCCAAGTAAGCCTCAAGATCACTTCTAACTTGGAAACTATGAATTTTTAATTTACTAGAGTCCCCATCTACACTTATAACATCACGGTTTCCAAAATCACTCAAATCATCTCCTTAGATGAAACTTATCAGCCTCCTAATCCCATGACCTATGATTTCTAGGTTGCATCATTTCTATCCTGATTAGCCCTATTACATTCCCCATCAGCACCACACCTTTCCACCCTTTCCAACATTTCATGTATATTATATTGGGTTTCTCAAATATCATACACAAAACAAAAATTATAAAACAAAATTATTTAGGAGTCCTTAGGATCCCGTTAGAAAGATCTAGAGTTGTTTAGAGATTTATTACCTGAAGTTATAATTTTTATCGACTTTGAATAATTCTTTAAAGGCTGGGTTATCGCAAATCACAAGTCGTTTAATTGTCCGACCTCCAATGATAATTCACAGGAACGACCCATGAGTAATCTCTAAAAAATTCTATTTAGGAGAGAGAGATTGCTATACATAAAGTTTTAGCTCTAATTTTTTGTTTATATAGTTTTTATATCTAATAGACAACCCTTCCTCTTTTTTCACTGACAAAATATTAGACTTGGATTTATATTTATAGGGAATTCTAAAAACCCTATAAATTGCAGAATATCTATTTGCCTCTTAAATAATATCCATATATTATTTAAAGATAATTTTAGAAATTTAACCAATCAAGTCCTTGATTTTTCTACGTCTAGAAATATAATCCCTATATTAATTATATTAGTCCTTAATTTCTAAAATATATTTTAATCAAGTCATACTTAATTAAATCATCCTAGTTTAATTTCTGACTAATTATTTTTAATGTGTGTGACCCATTACGGTCCTAATATGTTGGCCCAAATATAAAATATAATTTTAATTAAATAGAATTAAATAATTTAATTCATTATTAATTCATCAATTGATTAATTTATATTTGAAGATCAGGTGCATCATTAACTCGTCCTAAACGAGTTTGTTTTGCGTCAACTTTTGAAATTCACTTTCTTTCTGTTGTTTTCACAGTATATTTTCAACATATCCAACATTTTTGGGTGTTGTTTCATTGTTTTTGCATATTTCATTTTTATTTTTATTTGAGTATTCAGTTTTGTTCGTATTTTGGATAAATTAGCTTGCTACTCGCGAGGCTATCATCGCAGTTTTGTTTTAGCTTGTTTTCTGGTTTTTATTGCTTCTTGAGTCATATATACATATTTTTTTTATTTGCGTTGCTAAGATTGGTTCTATTTGGTGTTGGTTTCAGTTCTATAAGAACCATAAGAAGGTGAGACGAGAGGTGTGAGGATATTAAGAGTGTTTGAGCGAAACACGAGCGACGTGAGGATATTTTTTTTCCACTAACCAATATTTGCAGGTACTATTATGTTAGATCAAAACAACACACCAACCCATCCCGAGGGAGAACTTAAGTTCTAAATGTAAGCTATGACACAGATGATGGAGAGGATGATTTTTGTGATGGGGAACGTATGTCGACTTGATAGGGTGGTGAAACGTAGAACGAGGCTGGTCCAAGCACCTAAGACGTGAGGAAGCTTAGGGCTGAACCGAAAGAAAATAGTGGCAGTAGGTAACGAGGCTGGTCCAAGCACCTAAGACGTGAGGAAGCTTGGGGCTGAACTGAAAGAAAATAGTGGCAGTAGGCCGAAAGGCCAAGGTAGGCTGATTATGAGGAGGCAGTTGATGATATTGGTGATGGTGGTTTTGAGGATGAGGCAATGGGTCATTGGGAAGGTTTTGGCAGCTTAGAAATCTGATGTGCCGTGAATGATTCAAAAAAATCGGCAAAAATGAATCTGATGAAAATGGATGAAGGATGGGTCTGGTTGTGTTGTCTTTCTTTTGGTGTTTAGGCTGGATTATAGTGATTTTAAGGTAAATAAGATGGGGGATAGACTAGAATGATACTTTGATAAGTCGATCTGGACGCCACAAAGATCAATCTAGGATTTTGACGCCACACTCTTTGTGATTGAAGAGTGATAAGTCAGGTAGGGTTCTTCACAAAATCAATTTGGAAGAACAACTCGTAATTCTGTGAATTAAGTTTCAAATATTGGCCAAAAGTCCTTTATTACATATTCTGATACTATATTTATAACTGGAACATCCCTCCAAAGTTAGGAAAAATTCAACATGGCAGAAGTCAAGCCCAAAAAATAGACTTTGACAAACTAACCTAGACAAATTAACTAGCACACATTTTTTTGACCTTTCTAACATAAACAGACCAAATTTAAAACAACCATATCTTTTTACACAAAAGTCCAATGCAATCATGGTTGGACAATCTAGAAAGAACATGTTCTGAACTTGAAATCCACCTAGATTAGTCTTGTTTTCACATGCAATGGATGACTTCAAATTCAGGTTCAAATTCATTTGCTGTTCTGACCATAAACAGCATCAATTCCTTCACTTATTTGCATATCAACCCAAATTCAAGTAGCCCAGCATCAAAAGAACCATTAAGGGCTTTTCCCATCTCCAAGTTCCAATTGTAGGCAAATAAACATCCTTGAACCAATTTCAAATTGATTGCTAATTTTTAACTCCGATGCAGCTTCAATCATTCCAATTTGACTCATCAAGGCCCTTTGTAGTTGTTTTGCTCTCGCTCTTGTCATTGGACCATCTGAATCCTCTTGCATATTAGTTTTTGCTTTACAAGATGGATTATAATTCCCATGATGCACATCAAAATCAAAGGGATTTTGGGAATAAAACTAGGGGGCCAATTCGGCCAAAGGGAAAATTTCCGTAGTGTTGGGGGACATGCTGATTTAGATGGTGATTTGGATGCTATCAAACTGAAAATACCTTTTTTTCAAGGTAAAAATGATCCCGAGGCATATTTGGAGTGGGAGAAAAAGATGGATTGGATTTTTTATTGCCATAACTATTTAAAGGCTAAGAAAGTGAAATTGGTAGTCATCGAATTCACGGATTATGCACTGATTTGGTGGGATCAGAATGTGATTTGTAGAAGGAGGAGTGGAGAGAGGCCGGTAGTGTCGTGGGAGGAGATGAAGGTGATGATGAGAAGTTGAAATTGCAGGATTTGAATGAGGGTTCTAGGTCCGTGGATGAGTATTTCAAGGAGATGGAGATCGCAATGATTCGGGCCAATGTGATTGAGGATAGGGAAGCTACTATGGCTAGATTTCTAAATAGGCTGAATAGGGACATTGCAAATGTTGTAGAATTACAACATTGTGTGGAATTGGAGGACATGGTCCATATGGTAATGATTGTGGAGAGGCAAATAAAGAGAAGGGGCAGTACATGTTTTCAGACCAATTCGACTTCATCTTCCTCAACATGGAGGCCGAATTTGAAGAAAGAAGGGGTTGTCTAACCACAACCTTATGCAAAGGCCAAACCACTTAAGGCCAAAAAGGATGCTCATACGGATGGGAAAGGTAAATCTAAATCTCACCTTATTCGTGATAGAGATATTAAATGGTTTAAATGTTTAGGGAAGGGGCACATTGCATCTTAGTATCCAAACCGAAAAGTTGTTCTTTAGGGAGATTGTACTTTTGCATAGCATTCCTAAGAGTATAGTGTCATATAGTGATGTTAAGTTCTTTAGATACTTTTGGAAGACCTTTTGGAGAAAGTTGGGAACTACTCTTTTTTTCGACAACATGTCATCCTCAAACAGATGAATAAACTGAGGTAGTGAATAGAGAACATTATCCCAACTTTTGCGTGTTGTAATTCAATAGAATTTGAAAAGTTGGGAAAAATATTTGCCTTTTGTTGAGTTTGCTTATGGTAGAACTGTGCATTCGACCACTAACTTTTCTTCTTTCAAAAATGTTTATGGGTTTAATCCATTAACTTTTATGGACTTAATTCCTTTACCTTTTGAAGAAAGGGTAAGTTTAGATGATGAAAAGAAGGAAAACATGGTGAGACAACTCCATGAGGGAGTTCGACTACAAATAGAGAAATGGAACATACTTTACACTTTTAAAGCAATAAGGGATGTAAACTAGTTGTTTTCCAACCTGGTGATTAGGTTTGAGTGCATATGCATAAGGAATGCTTTCCTAACCAAAGATGGGATGAGGCGTATAATCTCATCCCACCTTCACCAGTACCATCAATCTCCACCTCAAAATCCTTAATCACCCCACCTTAGCCTTTCAGCCTTACTGCCATTGTTTGCTTTTGGTTCAACCCCAACCTTCCTCATGTCTTGGGTGCTTGTACCGGCTTCTTTACCACGTTCTCCACCCTATCAAGTCTGTCACACATGTTCCCTATCACAAAATGCATCTTCCCCTTCATCCATGTCTTGCCTTGCATTTGGAACTTAAGTTCTCCCTCGGGAGGGGGTGGCATGTTGTTTTGATCTTACATGATTACTACTTGCAAAACTAGGTTAGTAGTGAAAACATATCCTCACGTTGCTCGTGTTTCGCTTAAACACTCCTATTAAACCTAATTTACTTGGTTTTTGGGGAATTGGTGTATGTTCGTGTGGGTGAGTGACCACGTGATCACGAGATTTGCATCAAATAATTCTTGAAAAATTAATCATAATTGATCTACCCTTGTGAGCTGAACTAACCCAAATACAAAACTAAACCAAAAACCTTAAACTAAAAAACCCATAACCTGATCCAAACAAGCTTTGGATCCTAGCTCAAAACAATGTTTTAATTTAAGCCTAAACATGAAAGAAAATGATCAAAATAACTAATCTATAATTAAATAGTGTCAGCCCTTCTTTCATCGTGTAGCTAGGATGAATAAGAAATCGTTATAAAATTATGAAACATTAATGAATTGTTGCCACTCTTGAAAATTATGTTTAAGCTCATTAAAGATTCTTGTGGAACTAAAAAATTTCCAAAACAAATTGTCACATCCTTTTAGAAAAAGGATCCTTGCCAAATAGGAAGTCCACAAGGTCAAAGGGAAGTAAATAAAAAAATTCATACAACTTGTTCTGACCTATATCGTAAGTCTTTTTCAAACTCTGATTCACCTAACAATTTACCCCAACATAGACAAATACCTGTGGAATCTTCTGGTAAAGTTTCAGCTAGATCCAATGGTTGGATTTGGACTTATACGTAATAGAGTAAAACTAGATGATGGAAACTTTTACACCAAAATCCAAATCTGACCTTGCTTGGGTTGTATCACAAGGCTAAACTATATCATTCCCTCCCTCTTCAAGAAGATTCGCCCTCAAATCTTGAATAGGATTAGTAGCAACTTTATTAGCTTCTTGTTTAAGCCTTCGGAATTCCCTTATTGCTGTTAACCTTTGTCCAACAAAATTGTGTGGAAGTAGTGACTAACAAGAAGTTCAAATAAGCACGTCATACTAAGGCTCTCCTTCATCTTTCATTTTTTTTGGTGTTGTACCTCCTTTTTCCCATGAAGCTTAAAGATCATAGAATAATCTTCTACACTTATCAACTTCTTATTCTAAAACCCCTAAATCATGGCTTAGTTTAAACTGGAGTGCATTTGAGATGGTAAGTTTTTTTCTTTTTAATTTTAATGTTCATACAAAACGAAGAAATCGTTTGCACCAGAAAAAAATGAATGACTTGGTATTTGTAATGTGCAATCTGAAATTAAATGATAACCAAGTCAAAAAGCAAGCTAATGATTTTGGTGAAGTTTTTGATCATCTCTCATCTGATGATGATTGGATAACCGAGGGAGAGAAACATGATGGTTCATCCAACTTTGATTTGCTTGGTGTCATTGATAGTGCAACACGAAGGAAAAACGGTAAAGAAGATGAAAGTGATGATGAAGAAAATCTTAATGATGTTGGGATGGAGTGTCATGGAACTGAAGATGATTTAGAGATTCAAAATGATGTCAATTCAGATAATTCAAGGAGCTTGGAGTTAAATATTGTTGACAATATTGGTGTTGGTCCTGGTACTAGTAG
>Ga0325411_1002466_pt1 | contig 20985 bp, 8 predicted proteins | sample PopdelMetagenome_13_FD_206181 | JGI IMG/M metagenome (GOLD analysis project Ga0325411, IMG submission 206181) | Populus deltoides microbial communities from Bellville, Georgia, United States - Xylem-PdIQD-R4 | ecosystem: Host-associated > Plants > Phyllosphere > Stem > Wood/Secondary xylem...
AATCTTGCTTTTAGCCATGTTGTATAAAAACGGAAAGTATTTGAAATAAATATCCAAAAGGATTACAAGAAATCTATAAGTGCTCATTGTCAACACCATGAGGTAAATATTTGTGGAATATAATAGTGAAGTGATGATAAAATAATGAAGCCTTGCATGAGAGGTAAAATAGTTTTTTTCAAATGATAAAAAGTCATACAATTTGATTGGGGGCAACAACATCTTTACATATGTCTTCAACACACAAAATTTACTTACTCAACCTTGAAAGCAAAACTTTCTAAGCTTGGCTCTAAGGGTTTTATTGTCATTTTTATTTTTTTTAAATAGTTAAATAACATATTTGCCTTTAAAGTAAAAATATTAATAACTTTTATCCAAGGACTTTGCATTATATATATATATATAATCAGGTTGTTAGAAGGGCTATTCGTTAATTGACTTAATATAAATATTATTAAAAAAAAAACTTGGCTGTTATGTGCAACAAACACACTAGCATGTGAATTGTCCCTGCATTATTTGGGCCTCTCATGAGACATCAAGAGGTGGTCATACTATGGCTTCCATGGTTGGGTTTGATTTATCTCGGCTTCCCCTCTTTTCAGGTGTGACGTGTGTGAGGTTTTTATCCTTTCTTTTCTCCTTTATTGACGTTGACATGAAGCCTTTCATAGTGGTGCATGAACTATTTTGATAAACTCTTTCTAGTGATGAAGCAATGTCCATGGAGGAGTGATGGTAGGTCTTTGAGGAGCTTTTATTTCTTCCTTTTTTGAGTATGATTCATTATTATTTTTTTCATTTTTTTTTTGTTGTTTTCAATTAGGTCTTGCGAGTCAATTTCTTTTTGTTCAATAAAATTGATATTATTATCAACCTGCATTTCTAGGGTTTCTAACAAAAAAACATTTATGATCGATCTAAAAATTAAAAACCAAATCAAATTTTAAAAAATTCATGAGTTTCAATCTATTTTTTTCAGCATCATTAAATGAAAACCAACTCTATTGAGTTCTCTTTTATAAACGAATCCATGAACATAAAAATCAAAGTTATTGATAATCGGAATCTGATCACCCAAAAGCTTTATTTATCTAATAATTTTTTGATAACTTTTTCTCTCATATCTCAAGATCTAGAGATTAAAACATAAAAAAATTGATACCAAAATAAAAAATTCAAAAAACTTAAGAGATTAAAGATAAAAAAAATTCAAGGATTAACGTCTATTTTTACCTTTAGAACAGTAAACATGAAAAAAGAATTTTTTTTATGTCAACTTTGTACTTTGTTCCTTCAATGTTGTTTTTTAGAATAATTAGAAATTAAGTTATACAAAATTGTTCCTTGAACGACATCCCACATCTACGTGATAACATACAATATAAAGAGAATGAAAAACTTTATGACTATGAAAAAATAAATTTTAAGGGACAAATTGAATGAAAATAAAGTTTGAAAACTAAACTAAAAATGAGAAAAAAATTACAGGACCAAGAAAAAAAGTTGGCATGGTGAACAATGCTATTAATAATGTATTAATTGTGGTTGTTTTGGGATAATATATTTCTTAATTTTTTTCCTCAATCTTTAAACTTAGTTAATCTGACATTTGAGCGAACTTGTTCAAGGCTAGAGCTTAAGTTTTGGCCATCAACTCTCAACCTCAAGAGCATATTTAAAAATAAGATAAGAAATTACGTTTTAAAATGTTTTTTTCTTAAATATATTTTTTAATTTTTAATATAATGTATTAAAATAATAAAAAATATTAATTTAAAATGTTTATTTAAAAAACACAAATGTATCGCTCAAACTGTAAAAGCTGCAGCCAAGGGCCCTCTATCGCACTTTTCCCACAAAAATCTTTACACGACAGGATAGAATAAGGCCAATCATACCATGGAGATGTGTAATTGTGTATTATCCTTACTTGCGATTAGCGACCTTCGAAACACTCCAAGATTCATGAAAATCAAGCATAAAAGCCAAGTTCAAGAAATCACATGAAGAAAAAAAAAATGGGGCACGAAAAAAATATTTTAGCCACAAAGACACTGCAGATTAATATTGTACAGGGATTTATGAAGTAAAATAGAATGAAAGCGGGAAAATAACCCTTTTTCAAGAGATGATGCCTTGCTATTTTTAGGTATTGCCCATAATACGAAGGCTTTTTTTCTTCCTCTTCCTACCCAAATTTCCTGGCTTTCTTCTTTCTGTTGGAACTGTCTGGGGTCCGGCTATCTAGCTTGCGTTTTTGCCTGGCTGATCCTGAAGCACCACCATCCTTGAGTGCTGTAGCTTTTGCCTTTCTTAGAGCAACAGCTGGTCTTTTCTCCTGACGCCTTTCTCTTTGAGTCTTAGATTTCACCTTAGCTGTTCCATTGCGTTTTGCATTTGCGGGAGCATGGACTTTCTTCTCAATACCAGATTTGCTAGCACGCAAGCCCTGATAGGACTTGGCAGCTTTTGTATCTGGCCTGTTGTTGCGATCAGGAGTCCTCGAATCTGTTGCCAACTTCTTGTTTGACAAATTAGCTGTCTCTCCTGCAAATGAGTTCCTTCTCTTAGATGGCGTAGAATCCTGCCTGGCATGAGATGCTCTCAGCTCTCGATCACGAAGCTTCAAATTTCGTTTCTTGAGCACCAAATTTGCAGCTTCCTGCATGCCATCACATCAGAACTCATTAACCTTATAGGACAGACACTGGAATTTTTTGAATACATTATGCAAACTAATGAAGCATTGGTATAAAATTTAAGCAGTGTGAGAATCTTTCAGCAACCATAATTTAAACAAGACAATTCTAAACTGCTAAAAGAGAATCCAAACACATCAACACCCACAAAAGAATCAATTCCGCACAAACAGGTAAATTTCATCCTTTCATTTCCGAGCATCTAATCATAGAACAGCTACATGAAAATACAAGCCCAACAATGCTCTTTGCTCAGTCTAACATGCCATCCACAAACATATTCCCAGAGCAAGAAAAATAAAGAACTCCAGGTCAAAGCTTCGAACTCCAACAAAGCTATGCATTCATACAAGTAAGTATTGGTTGATAGCTCCAACGATGCATGCCTGGACTAGACTTAAAAACTCTTCCAAAAAACTCACTGCAGCCATTGCTTAAGCAAATCATAGTTTCCCGCTCCTTAAATCTGAGAAGAAAATACAAAAAAAGAAGACCACACCTCTGCACTTATGTGAAATATGCTCTATTCTTTTTAAATTGGTTTATTTCTTGATAATATGGTATGTAATCAAAGTATTTAATGATCCGACATGATATATAACTTAAATTCTAAATGGACACCCAATCCAAGATATTGACTACAGTTTCACAGGAACCTTATATTTCCAAATTTGGAATACAAGTGGCAGCTCTTCGGAACATCAATTTCAATGGGTACAGCATATCAGATAAAATAGAGTTGGGACATGAACAAACAGAGGGAAGCACGTTACTATAAATTTCAGTGATAAAATTATTGATAAAAAATGAGCATTAATTTTAACGCATCATACCGTTGTTTTAAACAGCACGTAGGCGATGCCCTTTCCCAGACCTATATGAGGATGTCTAATAACCCGAACAGCTTCAATGCTGGATGCAAGATCTTTAATACCAGTGAGAAGCTGATAAATTTCTTCGTCCTACAGTCAGATGAAAGAGACATATCAAGATAAGATTAACAAAATTTGGCAACAACAAATCCACAGAGTGTACGCAGAATGCACATAGAGAAATACAGGACAGTTGATTACCTTCACATCAAAGGGAAGGTTACCAACAAAAACTGTCCTCTTGTTATCATAAAGGGGAGCATCTGCCCCCTTTAACTTCTTACGAGGTGGGCATGCCCTATCTACACGAATGTGATTTCCTCCAACCTATAGTAAAAAAAAAACATAATATTTTACTCAAAATCATGTTGATTAGCCAACTGTCAGAAATGAAACATTACATAAACATACCACAGCCATATTATGGGTGAGAGATGCCTCTGCAGATTGCTCAGTGTTGAAAACAATATATGCATGAACACTGCAGCACACGGTATTCTTCATCAAAAATTGACATTGCAATAAAAATGAATAAAAGCAGATATAAAGGATCAACCAAATCACAATACAAAGTTTAATTAAACAGAAGCTCCTTATAGGCAAACTTAGAACCCGTTCGGCATGTAGCTTTTTGTTAGTGATGCAACTCAAAGTTGAGAAATGGTAATTATATCACAAAGTACACACTGAAATGGATCATCATTTGATTCCAGCCCTGATAACTCAGGGTAAACATTTTTCACTTGTTTCTCTTTAATTAGTTGCCAAGGCATTTTTTTTCTCTCACAGTGATCATTCATGCGCTCGGACATCTAATTAATTCTTTTCCAGATTCTGACATGGAAAAGCCAGGTAACGTGGATTGTGTAAGGAATTTGAAATAAACCACGTAAACTGGAACAAGCACTTGCTAGGATTTTTTCATCAGATGAAAAATAAGCAAATAGGGTAACATTTCGGGGTTCAATTCTAGAATTTCAAAAGTAAGACATAAGAATGGACATCAAAACTAACTATCCGAATATGTAACACAAACACACACATCTGTGAGAACCAACAGCATACCTGTCAGCATTATCATTAAATTTCTTCAACAAAATAGCTCCCTTCCTGGGTATCTTGGACTGCCCAAGCAGAAATCCATCAAAATACAATACCAATCAACAAGAAAAAAAAACACATAATCATCAGAATCAAAGTACACCTACTTTAGTAATTGGCATAGACCGGATCCTCAAAGACTCAACCTCCCCAAACTTACTAAATTCCTTAATGAGTGCCTTCTTCTTCACCTTCAAGGGCAAATTCCCAACAAACACAGTCCTTAATAACTTCCTCTCATCGTCAAAACCTTCACTCTCCTTTGAAACCAGCACATCCGCCGCATCATCAGCCTTTTTCCTCTTCGCGCCAACAACAACACCCACATTTTCCTCATTATTTACCACTGGACCGTACTTCTTAGCCTCATATTCGCTCTCAAGATCATCTCTTTTTCTCTTCTTTCTCTTCCTTCCACTCTCATTTAACGTTTTCTCTTCTTTCGGCTCAAGACCCAAATTTGGATTTTGCGTTTTCACTTTTTTTAGTTTCACTGCAGTACAGTTGAAATTAGGGTCTTGAATATCGGCATTGGCGCTGGGGTTTTCGTTGGATTTTGGGTCGTCCGGTTTTCTTTTGAAAGGGTTGTTATCGGAGAAAAGGGAGAAGGTAGCAGCGGTTTGATTGGCGCCGCTGAATAGGAATTTGAAGATGTCAGAAGAAGCCGAAACTATGTTGTTCTGGGTGGTGGCAGTCTCCGGTTCGTGGTGCTTCCTTCTGCCCATTGTTTTTTTGGAGTGGAGGCAGAGGAGGCGGTGGGAGAGGGAGGCTGTCACGCGGAGTTGGGATTCAAGGGATTTTATAACTTGGGGAAGGTTTTGTGGGGCGTCGAAAGTGCAAGTGTTACTATTTTTAAACATACGGCCCGATATCAGTTTTCCAATTTAGGAAATCAAGTCAAATCCCACAATTAGAACTTCTTTTCTTGGGTTATTCCAGCTCCAAAAAAAAAAAAAAAGCCCCTCCTCTTATAGCCTTCCTCTCTATTACTCTTTAAATAGTTTATGCATTCTGAGTTTTTATTTTATCCTTCTTTTCTTATAAAAATAATTAAAAAAATGATCAAGTAAGTGAAAATAAAAACCAAACATAACTCAAATAAATAGACCGCCCATATGCATAGCATAAAACAAACACTAGCTCAGTTTAATTTTCATAATCATTTCAGGTTTTTCAAGTATGAAAAATATTTTATGCATGTAATAATTGAAATGAGTGTTATATCTAAAACTCAATAAAGAAGAAATTTTATGTTTGTCTCAATATAATTCTGAAGACTTTTTTTAATTAATATTTAACATTTTTCTTTTATTTAGAATTAAACCAAACTCCCAATAGAAAAAAGGAAAAAAAACGAGCTAAACAAAAACACGACCCTATTCAAAACCTAACAGTGATAAAGGTCTTTTCTCCAAATTAATAACTAATCTCTTGGAATTTGTTAAAGGAGAAGTTAAAAATGGAGGATCAAGGTGGAAAAAAAAGAGAAAAAAAAATCGAAGTGGCCAATTATAAATTAGCCCAAAAAAGTTATTTTTGAGCCCCCTACTCTTAAACTCACATACAAATCACTATTCATTTATTTTTCTTTCTTTTTTCAGCTTTCAAAGTTTTGATATTTTTAGTTTCATCCTTCTATATTGTAATTTTTCAATACCAAATTATAATTGTTGTTAAAAATAATAATTACAAGAATGAACATCAAATTTTACATCCAAAAACATGGAAATCCCTTTGCTATTTTGAAGAAATTTAGTGTGGAAACCGAGAAAAAGAAAGAGAAAAAAAAAATTGGTAGCAAGAGCAACTCTAGCAACACACGCTGCCTTAAAAGAATGTTCTTCAAGACAAACCCAACGGTACCAAAGATGACCTCCATTGAATCTTGGAGAAAGCCTAACGTACCACCATAATACATCGAGCTTCCTCACATGATGGCACACGTGTTAACGTGCCAAACACTTTTTTCCTCTTTATTCAATTTAATCGTTTATTTTCTTATAACTCGTTAATTTAACCCCTAATTCTCACCTTTTTTTTGACTTTTTTCAATGGAGTCCCTATTTGGTCCCATATTTCATTCCAATCATGCCCAATGAAGGCCCAACGGCCCAACCAAGAAGAGAGGGAGGAAAGGGAAAGGAAAGGAATAAAATGACCTAACTAGCCTCAAGTGCAGCCCAATTGAACCCAACATGGAAGAAAAAAAGTATTGTCATACCCATACCCATGTTTGCACCACCATGACCACCGATCGTTTTACGAAAAGAGCACTTATTTCTCCGCTTTGAACTTTGTCAGTACAAACAGACATTTGTCAATACAGGTGCCAATCTTTCTCACCAAGAACTACTACGATGCTTACCTTGTCCAACTCATGATTCATTTATTTTTTAAGCATTTACTTTTGCACTTATCTTTTGCTTTCATTAAAAACATTAACTTCTCACTTTATCATTTTGTTTATTTTATTAAGCATAAGCAACATCCTTTTGTTTCTAAATTAAATTCATGATACCTGATAATGCATTCATAATTAGGGATGACAATCTTACCCTAACCTGATGGAGTCTGTGATTGAGAAGAGAACACTAGAGCGTCAACAATTTTCAATTCAAGGCAAGGTGTTCAGTCTACATGTTAAACCAACAAAGTTTCCTTTTGCTTTTGAAATTTAGTCCAATAGTGTCATTTTGTTTTCAGAAATCAGTTGCTGTTATGGACAAATTAATACTCATAGCCAAGGATAATTTTCCCAACTTCTTTCTTTGTGTCCAGCCTTCCGTTTGCTTTATAACATGTTTCTCTTTGTTTTAAAAAAGCAAAGAACACAGCAGAGATCCATTATAGTTTGTTTTTCAATTCTCAATATTTTAATGTTGTGTGAATGAAATTTCTAAAAGCCAACAACATTCAATGGGATGGAAGAGAATTGTTTAAGAAATAAATGAATTGGCAAGGATTGTTTGCAAGCCTGGTTTTTGAATGGCAGCATGTTTTTTGTCTGGTTAAGTTCTTGAACAAAGATACCAGAGATCTGATGAAAGAAAGATTTGGAGACTAGAAAAGATACTCCAAACATACATATACCTATTGGATACGAGAAAAGATATTGAAAAACCTGAAAACCGACTCGTAGATGCTTATTGTGTGTGTGTAAAATAGGCTCTCCCTAGAATTAAAAAGCTTTGGCTAAAAAAATGCATTTTTTTGTTACTTAATTTAAATCATTTGAGTTTTAATTGATATTTTGTTTTAATTTTTATATTTTTTCTATTAATAGAATACCATTGCTTCATTAAAATAACAAAAACATTAACAATAAAAAGGAGTTTCAACAAGAAGAATATATTTTTTCATATAATTTAGATCATTTGAGTTTTTAATAATATTTACTGTGGACAAAATAACTATTTGACAAGATCATTGAAATTTACTTCAGTTATCAATTTCTCATGCTTGCTATCGGACTGGTAGCAAACCTTGCTGCAAAGCAAGGGCTCAGAAATACCTGCACCAGTGTTGACTCATATCAAAAGATATTCGGATTAGCACGTGAGATTTCAATATAATTGCAAATTTAGAAAAGAGGAGACTTCGCTTTATGTCAGTCTCGGACTACCCTCTTATTATCGTCTTCTGTAATTACTATTCACTAATGCACAAGTTTCATGCGAAATACGAAATAATGTTAGGTTACACCATCGTCTATGTCCCAAGATCCCCATCAGAAGATATGGGATAAAGGGTTTTATCAACCTTGTGAAAGGACTTAGTGCATGCTGATTTATTTCTTTTCAGGGAAATGCGGGTATATGAAAATTGTTGCAATTGCACAAATTAGATGTGACAAACAACACACATTATTATTTCTAATAGAGAAGAGGTACATTGAACTAACAGTTTTGATGTCAACAGTCATGGTAACAACATTCGTGCAGGTATTAAGGCACCTGTGTCTCTTCTTCATGCTTCTTCATCAAAATCCAGAGTTGTCAAATGCAAACTGATCGTTGAAAAGAAAAATTATAATCAAGCCTACTGATGCATCTGCACATATAGAGCCATATAGCCTCTTAATTTGCATATTCAGAAAATAACATATTTCAACAAATCAGGATGTAACACCAAAGATTTAAAAGAGCTGACCTGTCTGTGTCAATTCTATTGATTCTTCTTTAGCTTAGAAGTGTTAGAAGTTGATGATCTAGGATCGGGGTTGGAAGTTCGAATTATGAAAAGAAAAGTTTCTACAAGCATTCCAAAAACCAATCCAAGAATGCCTCCAGCAGCACTCTGGAATGTTAGAAAAGTGTGCCATTAACATCAATCTAGAGAAATAGAAAAAAATGGTTGGACTAATATATATGTGTGTGTGTGTGTGTGTGAATGTGCACACACAAGTGTAAATGCACATGAAAGCATGTGATAAAAGACAAACCCAACCAACAAGATTGCAAATGATTTTGTTTTTTAAATCTAGGGTGGCATTTCTTAAGATAGCAGATAATTTGAAATGCTTTGAGTAGTAAAAACAACTTTAAATGGAGGGAAAATAGCATCTGATGTTACCATGGCAGGACTGTGGCCAAACAAAGCTCTAAATGCTGCATATCCAACCAGATAGCCAGTAAACATGATAAGAACAACATGCAAACCTGCAGAAAGTTATGATTGACAAAAGCTTCAGGCTAACCAAAATAGAAAAATGTGAAGATTTGAAAAGGAGGAAAGTTGTCTCCTTATTTAGAGGAAATTAAACACGTCTAGAGAGTCGCTACAATCACAAGCTAGGAGATGCATTAAAAATGCAAATTATCAGGGGCAATGAACTTTTTAAAGGGGCTCTTGTCGGGGATAACAAAATAACAAGAAACTTCATATAGCTACAGAGAATCAGCAAAAATCAGTCACTAGTAACTCAAGTTGTGAAGTGCACACAATGACTGTGTTAGATTGTGTTTATCCACAGGTGAACAACTAAAAGGATGCAATTAAAGCCCGGGACAACAATCCCACGGAATCAATAGTTTTGACGTAGCGCAACAACACTTACCAAAGGAAAACTTCAACCAGGAAAATGTGCTAAAAGAATTGCAGGGAATAAAAGAGGGGAACCAGCCATGTTAATTGAAGATGTTAATGTAACTTGACACTTTCCTACCTTGTCACACCCCGTACTATCATCCATTTAAAAATTAAGCATTTGTTCACTGACTGAATATTGGGAATGATACTCCCTCAATCAGAAAGATTCTACAATTCAAAGATTTCCCGTTTCCGAATAATGCAACTCTTTTTTCCGAGGGAGGGAATTAAAAGCATGAAAAATAGATTCACTGAAAGCTGGGATACATTCTCAACCGTCATTCTTAATCACCTTAACAATTTTTTTATCATACAATTGAAGGCAGCAGGCATGTATGTAGCAAGATTGTGATTCCATAAAAAATAAAATTTGCAAATCCCTCCCAACTTTCTCCAAAATAAAGCATCACTAACCCCACAAATTCAACAGCAAGTGACTGACCACATATGACCAATTCATTAAGAGTTGGATTAAAATGTAACTAAAAATTCGAATCCTGTAAAAAAACAATAAGAAGCAGATGCAAATGAATGAAAAACTGACCAAAGCCCATCTGATCCTTATAAGAAGAGAAGGGCTCATCGGTATTCTTCCGCGGCGTAATATCCTTAACTAGCTCTGCATACGCTTTCCTCTCTGCCATTTCTTCAAGTTTCCTCAATCTCGCCTTGAGCTCTTCACTCTATAGTAACAACAACAACAACAACAACAACAATAATAACAAAATTTTTTTAAAAAAAGTCAAAACAAACGAGTGAATAGAGAGATAGAGTGCTTTTCTTTAATTATTATAACCTTTTCTCTGGGCTTGGGGCTGGATAAGATGAAATTGGAACCAGAGAAGAGGCGGATCAAGTCGGGTGGTCGGGTTGAGGGTGGGGATCGGATCCATATACTTCGGAAGGACTTGTAGTGGAGGTTATTTTGAGAGGAGAGATTGAGAGCGAGATCCTGCAGTTCTCGAGGTACATCCCCGTCTTTCGAAGCTGAGAGGAGAAAGGAGCGGATAGGTTCGGTCATGGAGATTCTTAGTCCCGACGGTGGGTTTCGCGGCTCGCTCATTTCCAGGATTTGGTTCTCCGATCACCGATTTTTTTTGTTTTGTTTTTTAATGTTTTCTGTGTTTAATTTTATTTGAAAGAAATTACTTGGATCTGTTTGCCTTGAATTTAAATTGGGCCCATCTCAGCCCACGATTACGTTCCTTTTTCTCTTGTTAAATTATGAAAAAGGGCGTATGCTATCAAGCCGGGTTTAAAAACATTAATTTATATATCATTTTTTTTCCGATCAAGTATATATCTCAAATCATATTATTTAAAAAACTTTTTTAAAAACACGCAACCAAATACTGCTTTTATTGATAAAAATGTTCTGGCCCGCAGCCTATTCAATATCCTGTCTGGAATCAAGGACGTCGACAAAAGTTCGAAGTCAAAGCCTTTATAACACACGGAAATGTAGATAGATTCAGAACAAGAATTAACTTAAAAGATTTGCCTCTGCCATCCTATATATTATACGATCATGGGCAGGCATGGCATTGAGAGAAATGAATGATATCAGTCTGTCTGCCAACTTATAATTGCTCCTTGTACAAGTATGCTTGCTCTGCTCCCATCGTTGACCATCATTTACGCAAATCCTTCATGTTTCCATTTCATCAATTCTCCCAACCGTCTTCTAGAGTTTCTTCCTGTGATGAATAGCTTTGCCCCCGCACCTCCTCCTGTGATTAACTGGCCACACACATCGCTCTTTGAATGCTGGCCACATTTTTTTCCTACTACAACCACCTACAGCCACGCTCTTTGAATGCTAGCCACATTTTCTTTTTCTTTTTCTTTTTCAAATTAGCACAATATTTTTTTTATAAGAAAATAAAAGAGTTAATGCTATCTGCAAGCCTAAAGCTGCCTGGTTTATAGCATCATCGGCAACTTAAAAAAAAAAATAGTAGAGATAATTTTATTAAGAGGTATTTTAAATCTTAAATTTAAAAAATAAATAAATACTACCGTTTTCACAATTATAATAAAGATCATATTTATTTATTTATTTTAAAATAACATTTTAAAAATAAATAAATATTAATCTCAATATAAAAAAATAACATTACACTAGGATACATCATAATAATAATAAAATAAAATAAAGAAATGAACAAATATTCCTGTATGTGATATTATTATGCATTTTCTAATTAGTTTCCAATATTCCATTAGATTTTGGATATTTATGCCTTTCTTACAAAGTGTATTATTGATCACATCTTTCTAATTGATTAAAACTTTCAAAAAATAATAATTTTGTTCTACTTTTTTTTATATATATAAAAACTCACACACACACACACACACACACACACACACACACCAGTCTAACTCCCTCTACCCAAAAATTTTAGGGAAAAAAGATCCCCAATTCCTTGAAACTTGTTGTCGTTTTCTCCTCCCTTATTCAATATATACACACCCCCCCGAAGTCACCTATCTAAACCACTCTCCCTACCATACGAAACACACAACTCTTCGAGTTAAATAAAAGAGTGTCTCCTCTCTTCCCTCTCAAATGGCACCGGCTTCTTTCCATCACATCACAAACACAGTTTGTGTGATGGACGCTTCAGGCAGCCTTGGGTTTAGCTTGGTTGAAAGGCTCCTCCAAAGAGGCTACACTGTTCATGCTGCGGTTCAAAACCATGACTGTAATGCTCAATCTCTCTTCTTTTTATTTATTTATTATGGATCTTTTACTAACTACTTGGCCGGACGTCTTTCTTTCTGTCGTTGTTTTTGCATGCATGGGCTAATTCATAATTGTCTTGGATGATTTGAATCAGGTGAGTTGCAATTCGGCGGCCTATCTTGTGATAAGAAGAAGCTGAAGATTCTGTATGCAGATCCTTTTGACTATAAGAGCATAATTGATGCATTAAGAGGTTGTTGTGGTGTGTTCTACAACTTTGAGCCTCCACGGGATCAATCCTCCTATGATGTAAGTTGATCTTTCCTTTTCATGATCTAAAAGTACATTCAACCGCACTTAGCATATGAGATCTCCGGCCGACACCTTAGGTAGATCAAGAAAAAGCAGCACAAGGGACCGCGCGCTGCCTGGTGAATACAAGCACCGCGAATTCACCTTTTTCAATATATTTTATTCTCTCTCTCTCTCTCTCTCTCTCTCTCTCTCTATATATATATATATATATATTAGAATGGTTAATAACAGCTAAATGATTAGTCCAATAACAAAAGAAATCTATAAATAATTTTATAACAGATCTAGAATTTATGTTAAGCAAACCGAGTTTAACTCTTAATATATTTAATGATTGAGAGAATGCCAGCAAATTGCAAAGTTATCAACAAGCTCTGAAGTTTAAATTAATTGATAAAAGGGATTTAAATTCATGTGCTTTGATGTTATGCCCTTCGTTTACTAAAAGTCATTAATAATGTAGGTGCATAATTGCATGTCAATTTAAGCTTTAATTTCCATGGGTTGCATATTACCATTACAGCTCACCGAAAAAAAGACGTGTATTAATTATAATTGGAAGTTTAATAAATTAATAATTAATTAGGCTTATCCATCACCACACACACACACACACATATACACATAAGAAAATCAAGATATATTTGAGGTCCTATACCGTACAGTAGTTTCTAATAAGTTTTGTACATTTTGATTTTTGGTTGCAATTATTTTTTTAAATATTTTTTATTTAAAAATATATTAAAATAATATTTTTTATTTTACTTTTTCAAATTTATTTTAATATCAATATATTGGAATGATTAAAAAATAATTTAAAATAAAAAATAAAAAATTTATATCTTTTCAAAAATATTTTTAAAACAAAAAAAACAACCTCATAACCTATAAAATTATTAATATCACGGCTCTCCAGCCTTTTGAAAACCCTTGAAAGGGACTGGCGGCCTGCTTAATTATTCATGTTAACCAGTAATTAGTTTTAAAATGTTGAATTCGTCAAGTTCGTAAGAGTTGTTAAATGGCTCTGATTAATTGCTTGTAAGTCAACACTACTAGGTCAATTGGGCTCATCACGGTTAAGGGTCTCCTCTCATTATTAGCCAAGGAAAAGTCTTCGTTATTACAAGCGACCACTAATACTAACAATAGGTCATATCTGTTTTAATATGCTTTAAACCTTTGAGAGAGACGGGTGTCGACCGATCGTTGTCTAAATCTCGGGTTAATGGGCAGCAAATAAGCGTTCAAATTCCTGTCCTCTTGACAAATGAAGGGCCGTTGGTTCGGTGCAGGAATTCATGACAGAAGTGGAGGTCAGAGCAGCTCACAATGTGCTAGAAGCGTGCGCACAAACTGAAACAATTGACAAGGTTGTGTTCACGTCCTCAGCAACTGCTGTTATTTGGAGAGATGATCGCAAGTCCATAACAGCGGACTTTGATGAGAGACACTGGAGTGACATCAATTTCTGTCGTAAATTCAAGGTACCAGCTTCTTTTATTTACTTATTATATGAACTTCAATTCTAGTGTCAATTACGTGCAATTATGTATTGAATTTAAGATCTCCTCCAATGAATCAACATTGTTATATACTGAAAGGAGTTTCTGGGCAGTTGTGGCATGCTCTGTCAAAAACTCTAGCAGAGAAGACAGCGTGGGCACTGGCAATGGACAGGGGAGTGAATATGGTATCTGTTAACGCAGGGTTCGTGATGAGTCCTGATCTTTCCATCAAAAACCCATATTTGAAAGGAGCAGCAGAAATGTATGAAGATGGGGTTTTTGTGACTGTTGGCTTAAATTTCTTGGTGGATGCCCACATTTGCATCTATGAAGATGTGTCATCATATGGGCGCTATCTGTGCTTCAATCATGTTGTTAATCGGCATGAAGACGCTGTTGAGCTTGCTTCTATGTTAACTCCTTCCGCACCTTCACACCCTCAAAGGTTAGTACTTCATTACTGGGTAACATAAAAATTGACTGGCGTTCAAAATCATTGATTATAACATTTTTTAACTGCGCTAATGAAATAAATTTCCTCTTTCATTATTCAACCACAGCTTTGACCAAGATTTGAGAATTATACAGCAAAGGATAAGCAGCAAGAAATTGAACAAATTGACGGTTGATTTTGAGAGTAGACCCCAGCTAGAGAATTGATGGAAACCTGTCTGAAATTGTCGATTGGTGGGCCCGCTAGCTGATCATCACACTTGCCGATGTATTAAATGTTGTATTGACGTGTTTGCTTCATGGTCATGTAACTGTACCATGCATTCTTAAGTCACGTGATCATGGCTAAAAATCTTTGTGATAAGAAGAAGATGTACATCATCCAGCTGTTAATAAAAGGCAATGGATTTTGATTTCTCATTTCATCTCTTCGTGCTTTGCTCTGGACTTGATGAGAAAAACACCCTTTGTCCTCAACATGTATGCTGTAAATATTTCAACTGTTCGAATTGATGATCTCTGTGAAAGTAAGGGCTCAATATTGGCATCACACAAGGATGGACTATACAGAAAACAGAGCAAGGACTATGCAGAGCACTAAACAGATGCATCTAATCTGTCCGTTGAAGATTTCTCAAGAGATTTCGAACCTTTCATTTTATATATATATATATATATATATATATATATATATTCACTCTTAAAAAACCGTACTAAAACCCAGAAATATCGAATAAAAAGAACACAGGAGCAAAATTTTAGAATTTTCAAGAAAAAAGAAAATGGGATAAGAAACTGAAGAAAACTTACGATCGCGTTCACTCGGTTGGTCCTCGTAATTTTATTTATTTATTTATTTATTAATCCTCACTTCTAAGCAATTTTTTTTTTTTATATTTGTGTATTTGTTAATGCCATGTATAATATTTTTATAAAAATATTTTTTAATTAAAAATAAATTAAAATTATATTATATATATATATATATATATTTACATTAACAAATCAAAACTATAAAAAAATACACATAAAAAATCAAGTATATCTTTTCAAATGGAAAGAAACTTGAACAACAAAAATAAACACACCAAAAGATAAAAAGGAGCACCAAGGGCTCCCTAGATTACTTATCTCCAAAATTACTAGGAAGTGAAGCTCATGTTCGTCTAGCTTTAATTATATAATAATTATTTTTTATAAAAACAATAATAATTAAAATCCTGTAAAAACAAAATGATTTTTTAGTATAATTTCTCATTCCCTCTTTTTTTTTCACGAAGAGATAAATCTTTTGTTCTATGTCCTTTATTTAATTAAAATAAAAAAAAACGATCAGAACAAATACAAAGAAAAATGGACGGTTTGAAATAAAGGTAAGAAAGGAATCCATTGAACCAAAACTCCTTTTGTTCTCCGTTTTTGAGTTGGTTGCAACATTTTTTGTTTTTTAGAGAAAATATATAAGAAAAGTTCCCTGTCTGCACATTACCGTGGGAATTTTTTTCTGTCAATGCCGCCAAACTCAGCTTAGATGGCTACTTGGAGACCATTTAATATATATTTTTAAATTAAATTAGAAGAGAATTGATTTAATAACACTTGATTAAAAATTAAGTTCATTCCAAGAAATTTTTTTTAAGATAGCGTTATTTTAACATTTTCTTTTCATAATATAAGATAACATCTTTTTAAATTAATCAGATTAACCTATAAATTTATAATCTAGAAATTGATTAAATAAAATAAAATAAAAATATTTCACAGGATTGCACTTATTAGAAATACTATCCAAAAATAAATATTTTTTATTTTAAAAATAAATCTCATTCATATTAAATAAAAAATCATAAATGAATTAGAATAATCTCTTCACAAATTAAACATATATAAAATAATTAAAAAACAATCATTGTTTATAAAAAGATGAAATAAAAAAATAAATAAGAGAGAATACGTATTAATTTAAATATAAATAAAAAATATTAAAAAAACATCAATTAAAAAAAAATTAGAAATAAGAGAAAGAGAGAGGCCAGACATTATTGGGCTTGACAAATCAAAGTAGAGCGTTTGTCCCATTTAGAAAGGGATTGCATATGCGGGCCCTTGTTTTTTTAAAAGTCTTGATAAAGTAGACGACGCATTGTCCACCCCAAGTTTTTTTGAAAAAGAAATCTAGATGATACATTGTCTACTTTTCCCTAGATTTCGAGCACCGAGATGCTAAAAAAATTGAGATACATAGTTTTTTGCACTAGAAACTCATTTCAACCTATTTTTGCCTAAAACACTTAGAAAAGATTCTAAACATATTGATAAACCCATAAATGATCTTAAACAACAAAAAACAGCATAAAACCCAGAAACGAAAATCTTCACATGCTTAGATTTTGTTTTTAAGACGATTTTAAGGTGAAAAAACATCAAAATAGAAAATACCCTCACCTAATAGAACTCGTCGACACCATAACCAATCATTTTAGTTGTCAAACTTGGTGTCAACGATGATTTTTTTTCCTCTACTGTTGGAATTCATCCACAATATTTTTATGAGGGGATCCAAAGTGTATTTTGCACAGTGAGTTCCCCACACCTTTTAGATTTTCTTACTAGTTAATTGATTCATACTCCACCGTGGATTAGAATTTTTGTTCTAACAAAAAAAATTAAATATACAGGCTTTTTCGATGTGTTTTTTTTATATAAAAATATTCCAAGTGTAAATTGAAATGCTTATGGATGAGTCTTATTAAATAAATTGAGAACTAATTGTATTACAAAATAGAAAAAAAAAACATTAACGATAACTAAAGATAAAACTGAAAAAATCATGAGATAAATGTAAATTAAGATATTTAACTGACACCAAGTCATTTACTCATTTTGTTTAATAACTTTATTTATCAAAATTAATTTTTTACTTAATTAGATAATGATAGAAATAGACAAAAAAATGAAATTGATTAAATAAAATCAACTGGAAAAAATATTATGCAAGGTTACACATATTATAAATATTATCCAAAAAATTTTGAAAAATATTTTTTCAAAATAATTGTTTTTTTTATTTTTAAAAATAAAGCTCATTTATATAAAATATAAAAAAATATAGATGAATTAGAATAATCTCTTCAAAAATTAAATACATACAAGATAATTAAAAAACTTGCTATCTAAAAAAAGCTAAATAAATAAAATAAAGAATTAGAGAGAGGTATTAATTAAAAAAAATAAATATTAAAAAGGGTATCAATTAAAATGGTCATTTTCAAAATCAGAAAGCAAATAAGAAAAATTTAATGGAGCCCAATATCTATTATATAAATGCTCAAAGATTAAACTAAAAAAACATGAGTTTAAAAAAAAACTCTAGCAAACTCGACTAAACTGAGGTTAATCTTCCATATCATAACCTGTAAAATTCTATACCTAGGCCCGATTAATAAGCTAAGTTCCCAACCAATTTAATGTCGAATGATGAAATAAAAAAATATTAATTTAAATTTTTTGCTAAAGTAATAATCAAAAGAATAAGAATTAAATTTGATAGAAAAAAAATTAGAGGATGAAATCATAAAAATTAATTCAAACAAAACAAATAATAATCAAAAAATATAAACCAATACAAAAAAATTGAAAACAAGTTTCATTTTTATAAACTACTTCACGTAAAAGAAATAACAATAAAAAAATAGAGATTGAATTTGAAGAAAAAAGAAATTAAAGGACTTCTTTTAGAATTTGCATAAAAATCAAAGAGGATAAAGAAAAATAAAAAAAACAGTACCATTCCAGGATTTCGATCACCTCACGTACCGCTCAAGAATAGAAAGGTTACCGAAAAAATTCGATCACCACCCTTGAAGATGGTGTTTGGCCATCAGATAACGCTGTTTGTGTCACTTAAACAACGCAGCCACCAACTATGTGCTGGTGCATGTAACACATGTATCAACTATTTTTTAATAATATTTTATATTTTTAAAATTATTAAATCACCACTTTACCAATCTAATAATAATAAAAAATCTAAATGAAAAATACAAAAATGCCTCTAGATGTAAGTTAAAAAAAATTATATTTTAAAACACATTTAAGTCATTTTACTTGCCTAAAAATGGATAATACAAAAATGTATTTGTACTCCAGCTTTAAGAATTTTTGAATTTAAGTGTATAATAGTGATTTTATTGTGCAATTTAAAAGTAAAAAGATTTAATTGTCCATTTGAAATGGATCATTGTGACATTATAATACTACTCCTAATAGATAGTTTTAAGGTTTTGTTTTTGAAGAACAAAATGAGTATTTCAATTATGGATTACCATACTGAAATATTCATATTTTTTAGAGTTCTTTTAATAGTAAAATAATAATTAATAATTAAATTAATTTAACTTTAATCATATTGATCTCGTTCTTTACTTTAAATGGCACACTATCTCCACTGCTTCAAATCTAACACTCCATTGTACAGCCACGTCACTTGTATATGATTTTTATGGGTTTGGGAAAATTTAAGAAATGACCCACCATTTCTATAGATAGTATCAATTTTTTGTATTTTTTTTTAGATTTGAAGAATTTTTATTTAAATATTTCTATCCCTGTTCAATTATCAATCAAATTGTAGCTTTTATTATAACAATGGACATTATCTTATAGAAAACCTAACATTTTATGTCAAGGACTAACAACAAAAACCCATTTAATATGTCTAAATTATTTTAAAAATATTGATGCATAAATGTTTTTAAAATCGAAATTTATCTCAATAGTTGAAGGGAAATATTTGAGGATTGCTCTTTCCTTTTAACAAGTGTTGGTAAAGTTCCTTCTATATATACATACTAAAAATTGAAAAGAAAATCCTTTCTTGAGCAATGTTAGAATACCAAATTTTATGAAACTTATTTTTTGTTACAGATAAAAAATGAAAACTTGGTGTCCTTAAGATTCGAAGCAACATGCATTATGATCTTCTCTAAATTTCGAGTCTTTATTATCCGTCTTCAAAATGTTTATTTGGTCATATTTCCACTTTAGACACCCAATTTCTATTTTCACACCCATCTTTCATTTGATAGTTTGCAGATTCTGCTCCATATAACAAGGCCATGGATCCAAAACCCAATCCATTACTTAATTTATCCTTCAATTTTCAGGTTTTACCTGCTGCTGATGCTGTCCTCTTATCTCCATCTCCATCTCCATCTCATTTTCACTGCAAATTTTAGTGAAAACCCGTTTGAATCTAGTCTTGGATGTGTTAACTAAAAACCCATTTCATAAATTTAGGTAATTGAGTGTGCTTCCTCTTTTGATCAGGTAATTGGAAACCCTTTAATATCAGTTCTTGCTGCTTTGGATGCTGTTTTAGCTCAAGCTCTGTGTTACTCGGTCCTTGATGTGTTAATTAAAATACCCGTTTCTCAAATTTCGCTAATTTCATATCTTTGCTTGATTTCCAATCAATTTTAGTTCACGGGTCTCATGTTTTATGTGCTGATTTTATCATCTTTGTTTACAAGTTAGGGTTTCATCTTCAAAGTTTAAAACTTTGATATTATTTGGTTAGTGGGCTTGAAGTAATAAAATGGATTGCAGTAGGGATTTTTCTGGTGGAAATGTTGTCCATGTAATTCCAATATCAGATCCAGAGAGTTGGATTCTAAATTCCTCTGATTCCAATTCTGTTTGGGCTACAGAAGATGATTACCGTGATTGGAACAATTCTGATATCCTTAATGACAACGCTTCGTCCAATTCCAACTACCAATCCTCAACACGATCCGGTAGCGAACCGCCAAATAAGAAATCAAAAAACAATTCCCAGGAATTGAATTCGAAGAAGTCGATTGGGAAAATGTTTTTCAAGACCAAACTTTGCTGTAAGTTCCGTGCCGGCACATGCCCTTACATCACAAACTGCAACTTTGCACACAGCATAGAGGAGCTTCGGCGTCCCCCTCCAAACTGGCAGGAGATAGTGGCTGCCCATGAGGACGAGAAAGGGAACACCGTGGATGTCAGGGAGGAATTTCAAATCCCATCTATAGTGGGATTTGGAGCGGAGACACAGAGGTCTTATAAAGGGAGGCATTGTAAGAAGTTTTATACCGAAGAAGGGTGTCCTTATGGAGATAATTGCACGTTTTTGCACGATGAGCAGTCAAAGAATAGGGAGAGTGTGGCAATAAGTTTGGGGCCTGGAGGTTATGGAGGAGGCAGTGGAGCAGGAGCAGGAGCAGGAG
>Ga0325411_1002467_pt1 | contig 20978 bp, 6 predicted proteins | sample PopdelMetagenome_13_FD_206181 | JGI IMG/M metagenome (GOLD analysis project Ga0325411, IMG submission 206181) | Populus deltoides microbial communities from Bellville, Georgia, United States - Xylem-PdIQD-R4 | ecosystem: Host-associated > Plants > Phyllosphere > Stem > Wood/Secondary xylem...
AATGATATGTAATTTTTTGTGAATGCTTTTACCGATGGAATTACATATTAATTCAAACAGCGAAAACCATATAGTGACGTGTTACTCATACAAATAAAATTACCAACAGATTGATAGACAGAAACATCCCGTCAGTATTTTAATCGGTAATAGTTAATATATAACCTAATCGTTGATCCTCTCCTCCCTTACCACCCCCCCTCTTAATCTGCAACTAACAAATAAACCCCCTCTTCCCCCCAACATTCCATCTCATCTCAAAACGACTCATCCTTCCTCAACCTTTATAGTCGTAACAACACTTTTATTATGAATTTTTCATTTTAAATAAGTAAATCTATCATTTTTTTTAAATTTGAACACAATTTTGAAATGTCAATTTTTTATTGCATATTTTTATGGTATATGTATTTTGTTTCGGTGTTTACTTGTTTTGTTATTTTTTTTCTTAAACAGACTTGTTGTATAGATACATGATTTTGTACATGTTATGGTTTGTTTTAGATTTTGTAAAATTGTATTTATTTGTAAATTGTTGAAACTTATGTCGAATTACCAACTTAGGTGTGTTGTGATGATATAAATGACTTGTTTAATGGGTTCGTTTTATATTTTGTCAATTTTATTGTCGAGTTGTAATTTTCGTAAATTAATTTGTATGTATGTAGATAATTGATATTGAATTAAGAGAAGTATGAAAGTAGGTTGATTGTTTACTTAACGTTGTTAATTAATACATATTGTTATCATCATTATTTGATATATATAGGTTTGATAAAAGTCATGGATGTATCGAGATTTACCCCAAGGATTGTAGAGGATAGATTATTGTAATAGGGTTCAGGGTTTTATAAATTACACAACCTTTATTCCAAGAAATATTAGTGGAGGTGGTATTAGGTGTTCAGGCAAGAGGTGTAAAAATAAAAAGTTTTTTCATCCAGATGTTGTAACGATGCATTTTCTACATAAAGGGTTCACAAACATTGAGGTCGTTCGAGTAAAACATCGGCATTTAAATCATCGATGAAAATTCTATTGTTTCAATGGAGTCAGGTTTCCAAACATCCTGATTGGAAACCTCATGTCGATGCATGGTTTACAAGATTTAAGGTTAATGTTAACTTAAAATTCTAACTATTTTTTATGTAAATTCATTTACTTAATTTAGATTATTGATTTATTTTTCATAAATTGTTAATGCAATGGGGTAAATTTGAATAGGATAGAGAAAATAACAATGTCGCGAGGAGGGTTTGGGAGAATCACGTTGCAACTAGGTAACAACGAAAACAATAAAATAATTATTTTTTATTTTCAATATTAAAATTTAATTTGCTATTAACTCATATAGAATACATTTGTATCATTTAGGTTTCATGATTTTTGGTATAAGACGAAAAAAAAAGCTAAAAAATATGCCAGAGAAAACACTCTGCTAGGATGGAATGACATGGCGGTTTGGAAGGATTTCAGGCCATTATACATCCCTGAGGATACATGGGTGGAATATATTCAACATGTAATGTCCGAGTGTTTCACACAACACTCACAGTCTGATACGAGGAACTGAAGCTAGCAAATTCATGGCTCGGTTACCACGCACACCGATGGCTCCATTTTTTTTATTTTGCATGCAAAACGGATGGTAAGATTAATTTTAATCACATCTATCTTTAATTAATTTGTTGTTATTTATAAATATATTTAACTTACAATATTTTTTTCTTACAGGCTAAAAGCTCTTGGACGTGAGTCGAGCCTAATGAAGCTTTTTGTGGAGACGCACGTGCGGAGTGAAGACCACCAAAAAGGGATGCAATAGTTTATCGACAACCATGCTAAACACTTTGTGGTATGTTCATTCAACCATTTTTTTCTTGAATTGAATTTGATGATTTTAGTTTTTATTTCCATAAGACATATAACAGTCGATTGAGGGAGAGATACGAGGATGATCCTTCGATCCACTCGGATTTTAATATGGATTTGTGGATAAAGGTAGGATCATCTGATGGACCCGATAAAAATTAGGTGTATGAACTCTCAAACACTACGGCCGAGCACTCATGAATGGACCGTAATGTCTCAATTGTTGGGAGCTCGTAATCGGTATCGAGCACCCAGTCTTAAGACTTTGTGGCCTTACAACAACATACAACTCATCTCACCAAAAAATATGAGCGACTGTTGGCGGATTATGAACAACTTTATCAAATGGTCATGGACATGAGATCACAGATGGGTGGTACGTGTGCGCCCCCTTTTTGGCCGTATGGCCCCAAGAACAACCAACCTCCTCCTACTCCTCCAGCGCTGCCATTATTCTAATTTAATTTTATTTAAACATATAAATTTGTAATGAATATTTGGATTTTATATTATTCAAATTTATTTTATACAATTTTATTTTTTTGTTCAAAAGATTTTTTTAAAAAATATATTTTTTAATTATTAAAGACAGATATACCGACAGACACAATCCGTCGGTATATTCCAAAGAGTTTGAAACAATTTACTTCATATGCCATTACAACACTGTTACATCATCGACATAATAAGTTTGTTGATATTTTACAAAGGCTTGGAATAAAATTACAATAAATGCCATTACAAATCATCGTAATTTCGTCGGTGTATTAAAGCGGGTAATTTTTTTTTACATGCATTCTGTCTGTAAAACCATCGGTGTTTTTTTTTTACCGACATAAATGAAATTACCGACGGACAGTTTCTATCCATGAATTTGTTGGTAAAATTCTTGCCGACGGAATGGTAGTGTAAATACTGACAGAAAATTCATTCGGTAAAACTATTAAATGTGGTAGTGTGTGTGCGTGCGCGCGCACGCGCCCATGTGTATAGTAAGACTAGTGCCATAAAATGACAAGCTAGCATGAAAGAGTATAAAAAGAGATATGTACAAAGTTTAAAAAAAAATAGATAAGAAAAAGGAAAACACGATATCTAAAGGAGATGATACAAACAGGGATAAAGCATGGCTAGTTTGTCAAATTCAGCAACCCTTCTATACCTCTAAATAAGTCTAAGCCTGTATAAGTGAAGTTCTTATCCGCATACTTTAATCATAAAAAAAGGTGGTACAAGATTAGCTCAAAAACTAAATTCCAATTTGGAAGCTCTTCATGAAAAACCATTTGATTTCTTATCATCCAAATACCCTACAAAATGCTTTGAGCCAAAAAGAAAAAGGTTTTTCTTTGAACTTTCCTTTTATAAGGATGCTCAATTATATAAGTAGAAATCCTAATGAGCTTGGAATACACAATTGCAAACCTATCCAAAGCATGAAACGATTCCAAATCTTTCATGTTTCAAAATAGTGGAGGAAAAGATGATCAATTATTTCTCTATTAGAATCATAAAAGAGCAGCCAATTAACTGGGTGTCAATTAAATTCTTTCTTTTAAGAAAATCCTTGGTATATATTCTACCATGTAATAACAACCATATAAAAACTTCAATGTTTGGAGAGGTTGTGCCTTTCCATAGAAGAGTAAAAAAAAAGGGTATTCTAGGATAACTAATTCTATCCATAAAGGGTATTGCACAATTTGACACTGTATTTCCCACTTCTCTTGATTTCCCAAAGTTTAATGTCTTTATAGTGCTATTTCAACAAAATTTATTCAGTTTTGATATAAGCAATTGATGTTGATCCATCTCCGAAAGTCTTCGATGTCTTTTCTAAGAAAGATTTCAAGACCAAGACTCGTTGTTCCAGAATCATGTTTCTTTAATTTTACTTGCTAGTTTGGAAAAAAGATCATGTAGCTAAGGGAAAAGATACTTGAGGATGCCATATTCTAACTAGTGGTCAAACCAAAAACAAACATCCTTTATGTTACCTAATTTGAAACGAATACTTTCTTTGATAAATACTAAAATTGGACCTACAATATTGATGATAAAGTAAATTCCTTGCTAGGTATTAGATAATAGGAGATTAAAAAATGGGAAGCCATTACCGAAAGTGGGTTTATACTTCTTGGATATTACATCTTGCCAACCTTCTAAGCTTTGATCACCAAGACTTCAAAGCAAATTAATTAACAAAGCTTTGTTTTTCCTATTAACGATCCCACTCTTAACCATCCTCTATTCTTTTCTCGCACCATTAAATTCCAAGATACTTTACATATCTTTTTAGTATTAAAAGTTCCAGCCCATAAAAATCTTCTTTGAATAAATATAATAGCTTGAACAACACTTTTTGGCATAACAAAAATGGACATGTAGTATAAAGGTGAGGAGTTTAAAACTGTTTTGAGAAAATAGATACGGCCAACCATACTTAGCAACCTTTATATCCACATACCCAATCTTGAGCGTATACGAGAGATCACTAGTTTTCAAGTAGATAATCTTTTTAGATTAGCTCCCAAAAAGAGTTATAAGTATTTGATTGGAAGGGAATCTCATCTATAAAAGATTGATCCTACCTTACTAGCCATAAATTCATCATCCAGGTTAATTCCTACAAGATAACTTTTGTAGAAATTAACTTGTAATCCTAATGCCAGTTCAAATCATCTCAAAATCCTATTAGCATGGATAAGTGAATTTCAATAATTAGGTATAAAAACAAAAGTGTTATATGTATATTGTAGATGACTGAGGAATTTATCATTACCATATTCAATATTCATTCTTAGATGATGGCCCTTAATTTTTTTCCAAACCCCATGTAACCCATAACTTCATTTAGATACTCCCATTAGATGGAATCAAAGGCTTTGTGAAAATCTACCTTTAGAATGAAACCATGTCTTCCTTTTTTCTTGACCTCGTAAACCATTTCATTAGTAATTATAAAGCCATCTAGGATTCGTCTTTCTGCTATAAAAGCTTTTTGGTTTATGCTAATCATTATGGTATAACTAACTTCAACCTGATAGACAATAACTTGGCAATAATCTTATATAGGCCATGCACTAAGCTAATTGGTCTATAGTTAGAGAAACCATTTAGTGACTTTGTTTTTGGTAACTAGGCTAAATAGGAGATGTTAACACCTTTTAGGAGTTTACCGAGTCTGAAAATTTTGTTCACCATGTTAAGAATTTCATTCTTGATTAAATGCCAAGCTTTTTTATTGAAGGTGAAAGTGAAACCATTTGGACTTGGTGCCTTAGATTCATAACAATATATAATTTTTTGTCTAACTTTTTCGAGAGATACATCATGTTCCAACCAGATTGACATTTAAGAAGAAATAGTATTGAATCCCAACTCTCTCAATTTAGCTTTTTAGGTGTAAGGCTTAGAGAAAAGATTAGTGAAGAATGAGATGGTAGCCTGTTTTATATATTGGGAAAAAGTATGAATGGTGTCCCCATATCTGATACTTGTGATAGAATTATAAACTCTTCTAAAATTGGCTACTAAATGGAAGAATTTAGTATTTGTCTCCTAACTTACACCAATTTTATCTAAACTTTTATCTTCAAATAACTTCTACATTTTTTTGTTACCACGCAATATTCAAAAATTAGATTACATGAAAGAGATTGTTTTGTTGTTGACAAAAACCCACTCTTCTTTTTTGTTTCTAGTTTATTTATCTAACTTTGTAACTCCAAAAATCTACTGTCTAGATTACCAAATACCATATAGTTCCAAATTTGAAATCTTTTAGCCAAGTAGCTAAGTTTTCTAACTAGCTGAAATCTTTCATGAAATATAAAGCCACATTCTACCAACAAGAATTAAGATTATTCATAAATTCTAGGTGAGAAGCCCAGCAATTAATGAAGTAGAAAGGTCTCCAACCCCATTTCTGTGGAGTTGATCCAAAAACTAACTGGTAATAGTCTGATAATTCTCTAGGGTAGCAAGTCAAGAGCATAATTAGAAAATTAAGAAATAAATCTAAAGGGCAAAGGCTCGGTCAATTCTACTCATTGAAGTACCATAAAACCATGTGTAGTGATGCCTATCAAGAGGTTATTCTAACAAGTCACAAGAGTTGAGAAAAACCTAAAATCTTAGATCCTTTTCCATTAATATAGCTATTACTTTTGTCTGTAACATGAAAGGTCTCATTAAAATCTTTTACAAAAAAAAAAAGGAACATCCAAGGCAGACTTTAGGATTGTCAGATAAGTGAGAGAGGCTGGTGAAGCTAATTAGTAAGAGAAAGAAGAAGGTGAAGCCGACTTGTGAGAGGAGAAAGATGAAGATGGTGAGTATACGTTGCTAGTTTTTTTTTTTTATCTTTTTCTTTTTTTTAGATGGACTTTCTCTCTCTTTTTTAGTTTATATATTCTACTTTTATATCTCATTTCTCTCATGATTTTTCTTTTTTAGGTGTCACTAAGTGTATTCTTCCATGAAAGTTTTCTCTTGACTGCCCAATCTATTTATATTTCATTCTTTACTTATCTTTCCATCTATTTTGATCCTTCTAACTTTTATCACTTGTTTTTTTTCCTTATCCCTTTATCAATCTATTTCATTATCTTTTTATCTCAAAGTTGTTTTATAGAGGGACTCAAACACTTTTTATTTATTTTAGTCCATATTTCTTTATTTGTTTTTATTGTGCATTCTAATTCTTATTTATTTATTTTTCTATTTTTTGAATCTTTTTTAATATGGGGTAAAAATTAATTATGATAGTTGTTTTTTCTTTACAATAACATCGGGAAAGAGTTCTTTTAAAAAATAAAAAAAGTAAGATATTCTCATCGAGAGGCGACTACCCTAATAAAAAATCAGATAAACACATTAAATAGTCTTATCAAGAGACCACTACTCTCATAACAAATAAACAAATCAAATAGTCTCGTTGAGAGGCTATTTGATTTGTTTCTTTGTTATGAGAGGATTTTCATCGAGAGACGACTACTCTCATAACAAACAAACATGTTAAATAGTATTGTGGAGATACAACTACTCTTAAACAAAACAAAATAAATGAATAAATAAACACATTAAATTTTCTCATTAAGTTGACTATCCTTAAATAAACAAAATAAGTAGTTTTATTGAGAGGTGATCACCCTCAACAAAGTAAACAAATCAAATAGTCTTGTTAAGAGAAAGCTACCTTTATAACAAATCATATAAACATATCAAATATTCACATCAAGAGACGACTACTTTTATAACAAATAAAAAAATCAAATAGTCTCATAGAGAGGCGACTACCCTCAAACAAACAAAATAAATGGTTTCTTCTAGAGGTGACTACCTTCATCATGAATTTGTAGAAAGTCAAATCAAATAGTAACAATCTCAATATGAATTAGGAAAAAGTCATTAATGAAAGGTTTATGAACTTTCCCATATTTCTTTAAACCCTTACTTTAAATTACAATTGATCATGATATTAGGCTTAACTATTTGCTAGCATTTAATTTTTGAATAAGCATTCTAGTTCTGAGCCCTTTTAAAGCTTAAATTGTCGTCAATCAATGATTTTTATGTTTGAAGCTATATTTCCCCTAAGGATTGCCCTTAAGGTTACCTTTTACGATTTAGTTTCCATCTATTAACCCATTTTAATTTTAATTATTTACATATTTTTTCCCTCAAGGTTACCGTTTGTGATTTAGTTTTCATCTATTAACCCATCTTAATTTTGTTCCTTCACATATTTGAGTTTTTTAAAGCCTTGTCATACTTCTCTTGGATGTCCTTATTTGTAAGGCATTTATCTTTTCTTCATTCTCATAATTTTATTTTTCTGAGGTATTTTGTTGTCTGTTAAATTCTAAGATAAAACTCATCCCTTTATTTCTTCTTCTTCTTCTTCTTCTTCTTCTTCTTCTTCTTGCTTGTTAAGTTTATACAATGAATATCAATATTAGTCATGTAGTGGAACAAAGAATATGGTTTATTTTTAAAAATATGGATGCAACATAAGGAATGATCAATGTAATAATGGTGGCTATGAAAAGAAAGAAAAATGGACAAATTATGAAAAATACACACTTTTTATTACACTAGGTGAATAAAGTATAACTTTATGCATAATATTGTTTTACAACATATAGGCTTTGACAATTCTCTTTAATCTATTTATGATATAAGGAGACATCCTTCTAAAAATGTTTTCCTAACTATATAAGGACCCCTATATAGTTAGGTGCCTTGTTATTTCGATCCTTTCATGTAATTGACAATCTTTTCAGCACCAAATCTCCTTAATGCAACTCTCATGATCATACTTTCTTATTATAAGTCTTAACAGCTCGTTTTTAATATAACTATCTTTGATACATAACAATTAACCTCTTCTCACTGATCAAGTTCAATTATTCATACCAGATCTTAGCCCATTTTAACTTTCCTAACTTTTTTTTCCTTTAAAACCCTTAAAGAATATATTTTCACTCTAAGAGGTATCACCACCTCCATTCCATACATTAAAGAATAAGAAGTTGCTTTGGTAAATGTTTTTATAATAGTTTGAATACCATGCAATGTATACAAAAGTATTTCATGCTAGTTCTTATAGCTAATTACTATTTTTACGTAATTTTATTTATGTTCTAATTTTCTACCTCTATTAATCTATTTATTTTTTGTTAATAAGGTAAAGAATTAAGATGTTTAGTTTTTCATTGTTGGCACAAATCCTGAATTATCTTTTCACTAAAATTCTAAGTATTGTTAGTCATTATCACCTTTAACAAGCCATGTCAACATAAATGTCTTTCTCATAAAATATATTACCACTTCCTGAGTAACATGAACATAGGAAGTCATTTCAATCCATTTTGTAAAATGGTCAATTTCTACCTAGATAAACTGATGCATGTTACTTGCTCTCGAGTTTAGCGGTCGAATCAAATCCATTCCTCATATTGCAAATGGCTAAAGTGTTATCATATTGTAGAGAGAAATTAGTTGTACATTTATCTTATCAGTAAGAACTTAGCCTTTATGACATTTCTGCACATACCCAATGCAAATTTGATCTATTATGGTTCAGTAATATCCACTTTTTTGCATCTTACATGTCATCACGTGCTAATTGGTATATGTATCACATACCCCTTCATGTACTTATTCCAAAGGCTTTTTCACTTCTCTTTCATCTAAGCATCTTAATAGAGTTTCATTACTTCTTTTTCTAAGAAATAGTTCATTGTCAATCTCTTCAAGGTTTTTTTGTTCACTTATACCAAGTAAATATTCATGGCTTATATTGAACAATTTGACATAGTTGTACCATGGCTTTTTGTCTATTTCCTCTTTGACCAAACAACAGTAAATAAGGTCATTATTTATCTTGATACAGATACGCTATACTTTTTTTATCATAACTAATTTGAACTATTAATGCTAAAATAGAAAGTGCGTTAGCAAACCAATTCTTATCTCTACTAAGATGAGTGAATTTAATTTCTTCAAATTAGTATGGTAGCTTGATAAGGTACTCCTAGTATGGCTTTAACTTCTCATCTTTTATTTTTCACTCTCATTTCACTTAATAGATTATTAATAAGGAATTTCCATGCACATCAAGCTTCTTATCTTTCCTTTCCAAAGTGGTCTCGAGCCCATGGATACATGCTTCATATTCCATTATATAGTCAGTGTATTCTAACTATAATTGGATTGCCATTAAATAATATTTCTTAGGTTGTGAAATGAGCACAATACCCACACCATTGGTAAATAAATTTACTATCCTATCAATGTACAGATTCCACATATTTGTTTCTAACTCTTCTTCAATTTCAATCACCATAATGTCTTTATTTGGGGATTATAACTATAAATTCTCATAATCATTAACTGCATTATCTATCAAGTGATCCGTTATAGTGTTGCCCTTCACTAACTTTCTAGTCATGTACATTATGCCGTATTTTACTAGCATGACTTACCATTATGCAATCATCTTGGATAAATAGGGCTTCTTATATATATATATATTCAATTGCGTTCATTTTGGATATCAACCAAGTTGAAATATAAAACATATATTGCCGAGTCTCCAGGCACTCCATACTAAGCCACAATAAATATTTTTTAGGTAAGTATATCGAGATTCGTAATTAATAAATTTCTTGCTCAAGTAATAAATATCTTGTTATTTTCTTCGAGAATAATCTTATTGACCCAGGATATAACCCATAACAACTTTTGTTACGGTAAGATCAATGATCCTCCTTATATAATCAGAACTAGGAGAAGTGGACTTTAGAAATATTATTTTATTTTATTGAAAACCTTTTGACAATCTTCATTCCATACCCTTGGATTTTTGTTAAAAAAATAAATAAAAGTTTAGTTTATATATTATAGTCAATTAAAAAATGAAACGGGCTATGTAATTCAAATGCCCTAAAAGCATCTGACTTTTTTCTCTATTCTAGAATCTAGCATGGTTTGAATTGCTTTAACTTTATTGGGATCATCTTCGATATCTTTACTTCTCATAATAAATCCAACTAATTTTCTTGACTTTACCATAAATATGTGTTTTGATGGATTTAACTTGAGCCTATACTTCCTTAACATTTCAAAAAAACTTTCTCATTATTTGGATGCAATTTTATTTTTTGATTTAAAAAACTATAAATGTGTTTAAAAACCTTAGGTGTGCTCCAAATAAAATGGAGGCTAAAGAAAATACATTCCATATAGTCTAAGAAAACTATAGCAATTTTGATCAATCCAAGAAAAGACTTAAAATATTATTGATATGTATATCCATACACTATAAAGGTTAAAATTGTATTCTTATTCTCTATAAGGAATCCAAATTTATCACAAATCCTACCACTCAAAATCCAATTTCTATTTTTTTACAAATCCAAGTGATTAAGTCATGAAAAAACTTCACACAAAAATTAGGTTTTTCATGGTTAGGTTGATGAATGGTATGACTCAGCTAGCTGCTGATTGATAGGCTTGACTGGTGACTGTACAATTTTCTTAGAAAAAGCAAGTCTTTTAAGGAATAAGACACTCTTCACTGCATAAATCAGTGGATTTATAAAGAGGGAAAAAAATACAGGAAGAGAAAATAAAATTAAAGGTTAAGGAATATGTATCTATGTGTGTTGGCCTAAAAACTATATAGCTTAACCTAGTTTGTACTTACTTTAAATGGTGTAGCTTTGGTTGGCTTTTAATAAATTGAGGCTGAATTTTATGGTTGTGAATGAATTTTATAGCTAGAATGGCCCTAGCTCTTTTTTAACTTGCTTGCCTAGTGATTAGGTGTATTTATACACCTAAACCTTGAAAGTTTTCAATGGACAAAGAGATCATATCATTTGTAGAAAGATTAGCACTTAACCATGGTTGTGGAAAAAATGGTTCTTTATGAGTCTCATCCATACTTTTTGTATAGGAAAAAACCATGACCTAGCCATGTTTGCTCATTAGTTGGGTGTCATGCCATGATTTTTTTTCCATATGAGTCATTAGTAAAAACGTTGGTGATGGGTAATGTCATTGACATAAGAAAGGGTGCCTACTCTGTATAAAAAAAAACTTGTGTACATAGAAAAATCATATGAATGAAAAGTTTGTGTGATCATCTCATGGGTATCCAAGAAATGCATAAAAATACATATTGAGAAGGATTAGACAAATTAACTCAACACCAGGTCTCAACTGGTGTTATGAGCTTAAATTTCAGCTGTTCATGTTGCCAAATGACTAAAAATTATATTTTTTTAAAAAATTATATATTATCATTTCCCCCCAAGTCTTTTAACTAGTCATGTTTGGAAGACTTTATCAAGAGAAAAAAAAAAAAGAAGGAAACACTTATTGTATAAATATTGCCTTTATTTGCATGAAAAATATTAGCAACTATACTTACATGCAAAATATTACTTTTATGGCCTTTGTTACCTTAAGACTTTTTCTGTAAGGGAGATTGGGTTTTATCACCTCTTAGTGGATAACATTTTTATTTTTTTAAGGAATGACATTTCTTAGTGTCATGGTAAAAGGTACATAACTTGTTAGGATTTCTTATATTTAAACCACTTTTCATGGGAGATACGTATTGCACAAAGTCTTTTCTTTTAATGGTTATATGGTGGTGAGAGACGTGGTTGGGAGCTCAAGAAATGTTAGGCAATCATGAATATGCCCCTTGTTCCTCTTTAATGCTTTGGTTTAAGGCTAATGGCATTGTATAGGATTTGTTTTTTTTATTATTATTACTGTAAATGAGGATGTCTCTTTCTAGTGACACTTGTTTTTTTGTTTTGTTTTTTTCAAATATGATTATTCATTTCCTATTTTACATTGAGGAGAGTCCTACTAAGAAGTGTATAAAAGCATTCCTATATTAAGTAGTTGTGGACTCCACCGATCAGGGTCATAGTAGAAATCAGTTTGATTAGATTTTCCACCTTTAACATTTCCTAGTTAAATCTCTAAAGATAAGCTTTCGTATTTTCATCTTCTTATTAGGTGATGCAAAGAGCTTAGTCATGCTTTTTTTTTTTTATCTAAAATACTAGTGCTTAAATGAGAGATAAGCTTAACGTAAAGATTATAAAGGCCAAAAATGAAGTCATGTTTAAGGTTATGATATCATACCTTAGTACATCCATGAATAGTTACATGAGAGAATTTTACACATAACATCACACTTTTATGTTATGAGTTCTAGGATACTTCTAATATTTTGTATGTGCTTATTAGGGTCTATAAGGCCATCGTAGTTATCCAAATTAAACTTCACTTATAGTCTTCGAAGAGATGAGTGTGTAACACTCTATGATAAAGTAAAGAGTCTCCTACCTGATGGGACTAGTGTTTATTTTTAGAAGTTAATCTCATCTCGCGTCTAGGTATTTTTTATCAGGGAGCATGTGAGAGAGACTCAGATGAGGATTGATGGAGATAGCCACCATATGGCTAGGACATGTTAAGGAGTGCATGAAATTTTTATGTGTGTTGTTTAAAGGAACCTAAAAAATGCATACGAACATGCCAAGTAGGATTGGACAAACTAGGTCAACATCGGGTTTGAGTTGGAGTTTTAGGCTGAAATTTCATCCATTTAGGTTATTTGTTGAATATAAAATTATGTATTATCACTAAGAGAACTGGTAAAAAAGAAAAAAAAATGATTTCATGTTTTCCAAACAACATGCTAGAGATGCAGATTGGGTTTCCAGTATGTATTCTATGCTTGTAGAAAATTAATGCTATAAATGCATAATTATATTACTTCCATACTAGAAGACTTGGAAATCATTATAAAGGTTCACTTTTCATATGAACAGTGAAGCTTCTTTTTTTCTTTTTAATTCAAGCCCTTATTTTTTTTCCATTTTCTTTTTTTTTAATTTCAATATCATCCCTTTTTTTTTCTCAATTTCATCATGAAACTTTTTTTAATAGTCGTTAGAGTTGCCTTTGGATTAACTAAGTTAACCGGATTGTGTCAAGACAACTCTCATACATTTTAACTTTAAACCTGGGCTAAAAAAAAGAGTCAGGTTGAGAAGTTTTTTTTCTATCAATATCATCTTTCTTTTTCAAAATGTCATCCTTAGACTTTTTATACCAATCAGCCAGGTTGCCTTTTAATTGGCCAAGTAGATTGGGTCACGTAAGATTAACTCCCATACGATTTAGTTTTAAATACAGGCTAGACAAAAATTTTGGTTATGAGGTTTTTTTTATATCAATATAAAAAAAATATCAATTTCACCATTATATGTTTTTTTAACTAGTTGACTGGGATGCCTTTGAACTGGCCAAGTCAACTTGGTCATGTCGAGACAATTCCCACATAATTTAATTTTAAATTCAGGCTAGGTGAGTAAAATTAGAATATTTCAAGGTTGATCCACTAGATTAAATTTAATAAAAATGTCAAATAGCTCTCTATGACCTTTTTTTTTTGTTATATTCAATTTTTTTTATTTAACCCACAGTGTAGTGCAAACCTGGAAATTAGTAGAAAGATAAACTCAAATTCAAGGATACTAAAGGATGTGCATTGTAAAACCCTGAGAAACACACATATAAAAAAAAATCATTATGGTGAGTATAATAATAATAGTGCAATTAAATAAAGAAGAAGAAGAGAGTCGACAACCCACTCAAAAAGAAAAGAGAGAATTGGGGGCCTAAAGTGGAAGAAACAAAAAGGGGACAACCAGACTTAAAAGGCATGAATAAATTAGAGATAGAAACAAAAGAAAAAGAAGGGGAGAGAGAGAGAGAGAGAGAGAGAGAGAGAGAGAGAGAGAGAGGAAAACCGCCAGCCCTTAAAGAAGGAGAGTTAATGGCAGAAAAGAAAGAAAAAAATAAGAATAAGAACCACTCACTGCCTCTTCATTTTCTCTCAAGAACAAATAAGGAGAACCACATGCAATCCACCATATGAGAGGAAACTAGAAGGGTGAGGGAAGATTTAGACATTAAAAGATAAGACAAGAGAAGAAGAAAGCCAAGAAGCAGTTGGCGGCAGCAAGGGACGAGAAGAAGAACAATTGAAACATTTGAGGGAGAAGGGGTTCCAAGAAGCAGAAAACACAACTAGGAAAAACCTAAGACCTTTCTAGAGCAATTTCAAACATTTTAGGTAATTTGCATGCAAGAAAATAATAGCCCTAGATTAAGTTCTTGAGGAAATATTTAGGTAAGTTAAGGTAAGGATAAGTGTGAGGGAGAGGTAGAGAAAGGCTAGGTGATATTCTTGACCCAACTAGAGGAAAAAGAAACTAAGGGAAGGTCTACAGAACTTCGGCCAAATATGAACAAAGAGGGAGGAGAAATATGTTGATACTAATTAAGCATGCATGTTGAGAGACAATGTTGAATTTCACAAAATTATGATATATTGATACTTGAAAACATATGAACAACCTTTTTACATATATTTTTATGAAGCCAAATCCCTAAATGAACAATGTCCTTAAGTGTGATTGCTAACGTGAGAAAATGATGAAATTTTATGAGTAATAGTGGATGAAGAAAGGAAAAGAAAAGCATGAAAAATGATAGTTTATATGCTGAACACCTAAACCGGGAAAAATCTGGGTTGTTATGTTAATTAACTTGCTCCCAGGAATTGACATAGATAACATAATTTGGAGTATCACCCATATAGAAGTTGTAGTCTAAGATGTTAGCTTTCCAACAAGTCTAAACTCACTTAATTTAGAGTTCTAGAGCTCCAAATATAGGTAAATATCTTAGGGGAGGTCAAGCTACCACCCCTGCTGGCAGATTCGACTAAGTTGACAAAACGATGAAATTTAGCCACGTTAAGAATAGAATTTGTTTTCCCTACCTTAGATTTGATTAGTCGATCCCAAATACAGGAGGTTAATGATGTTAGCTAGGATGACTAATATCGGCATGACCAATACAGAGTAGGAGAAATATTGGACTAGATTAACTATTCGGGTTAAAAATAGTTAATGATATTGGCGGTTGACGTCGGTATTGGCAAAATCATGGAACTTGATTAGCTTTCCTAAGGTGAAAGCTAATGATGTCAAGAATTCTTGACATTGGCATACCTGAGGATATCCCACGGAAATATGAAACACTGATTAAGTATTTCGGTTCGGAAATAATTAATGACATCAACGGGTTATGTTGATGTCGGCATTTCCATGAACTTGATTAGTCGATCCCGGAATGAGCGACTAAAGATACTAATATGAGTCATTAGTATCGGCAATGATCTTCCTGGATTAGAAAGAAGTGGCACGATGATATGCTCCTGATGAAATTTGGGATGTTTATGAAAATAAAAATAATGGGTGATCTCTGGAAGAATAAATAGGGACATAATTATAGAAGACGAATTAATAATTCAAAGAGCCATAGTACATGGTTTAGTGTGTGTGTGTGTGTGTGTGTGTATTGTGTAAATTTTCCTTTTCTATTTTATTGTATTCTTATTTTATTTATTCTGAAAATTATAAATTGCAGATCCTTCCCACTCACGTCAGGTATTTATATCCATTAGTTTTCTTTTGCATGAATTAGGAATGTAAGTATTACCTAGGTATTTATTTTGTTCATAGTTTTCTTTTGCATCCTTGTAATTTTGTGTTTGGAATACTGGATTATATTATTTTGTATTTGGAATTCAAATGTTTGTATGCTTCTCTTATTTGTTAAATTATGTTTGTTAAATGTGAAAGAAATTGAATAGATAAAATGTCATATTTATGTTCTTGAATATATTGTTGAGTTGGACTCGTTGTAATTGCAATATGATTGAGATGTGAGCATAAGATGTGCACGGGATGATAATCAATAACTTGGGACCTTATAGTATAAGGGAGACTCTGCTGAAATTTCGGAAGAAATTTCAGTAAACCTTAAATAATGAAAAAAAAATTACCCACAAATTTGGTAGTATAATTATGTTGTTTGATCACAAAAATAAGAATGTTACAATTAATTGTGTTGTTTGATCTCAGAAATAGGAATGTTACATGCATGACATGTTTTGTCCTTGTATTCTTAACTTTTTATGGATTTTACCCTTATATAATTTTTTTTTTAGATTCTATCTTGCTATTATAAATATTATTAAGGTTTTTATCATTCATTCAATCAAATCTTGTTATGTTAGATGTCATGTATCAAAAATCTATTTGTCAAATCAAAAGAAAATCAAAGTAGAAATTTGACAAATGATCAAAAAGAAAAAGGAAAAGGGAAGAAAAGGTCCAATTAAATAAAAGAAAAAGGAAAAAGAAAGAAAAGGCCCAATTAAATCTCTTTTAAATTTATTTTTTTAATTTCATATTTTAATATTATGTTGATTTTGAATTGGTTTTCATAATTTATTTCAGTTTGTTTTCTATAAGGTTATCGCAGTCTTAAATAAAATCCTAATATTTGATTGGTGTGTGAATGTCTATTTTTGTTATCATATTATTAAGTAAAAAAATTGAAAAAAAAGTGTTGAATTCAATGGAGTTCATGATCAGGATTATGGGTTTGCCTAGTTAAGTCGCAAAGTCAAGTCGATCCAATATATTATTGTCTCAATATTAAAAACAAATATCATCTTGAATTTTTTTTAAAGTCAAACCACTTTTTTTTACCGACTATTTAGGTTATCTTTAGATTTACCAAGTCGACTGAGTCACATTAGGACAACTCCTATGCATGTTAATTTTAAACCCAGCTAGGTAAGGAGTTAGGTCAAGAGATTTTAAGGTTGACCTACTGGGTCGGGCCCTTTTTTTTCTTTTCCTTTTAAAATTTCATCTTCCAATTGAATCCTTTTTGGCCTTTTGTTTTTCATTCCTTTTTTATCTTTTAATATTTAATTGATTTTTAATTGGTCTTTATAATTTATATTAGTTTAGTTTCTATAAAGTTATCACAGTCTCAAAACAATATCTCAATATTTGATTGGTACTTAATTTTACATGTCTATTTTTGTTATCATATCATTAAGTAAAAAATAGTTTTTCTTTTCTTTTAAAACAAGTAGTTAAACCTATTAGAGACCATGGTTGTGTTGCGGGTTTAGCAAGTTCAGTTGTAAAGCCCGAGTCAATCCAATATGTCGCTATCTCAATATAAAAACGTCATCTTGAAATTTTTTTAAAAGTTAAACTATGTATTTATACCGATCACCTGGGTTATTTTTTAACTCATTAAGTCAACTGGGTCATGTCAAGGAAAATCTCACGCATATTAATTTTAAACTCAGGCTACACAAGGAGTGCATCAGGAGATTTCAAAATTAACATCTGAATTGAATTTAATAATAATATTAAATAATTTTTTATTATTTGCATATTTTTTTATATTTAATATGATCACGGCATGTTGCATATCACGGACAATAAACTAGTCTTCTCTAAATATTAGTCGGACGTGTTTGAAAGTGTGGTAGCGGTTACTTTTCAAAGTGTTTTTCGCTCGAAAATACACCAAAATAATGTTTTTTTTATTTTTTAAAAAATATTTTTGACATTAGCACGTCAAAATAATCTGAAAACACTAAAAAACTATTAATTTCAAGTAAAGAAAAAATAAAAATATCAATTTTTTAAAAAAATATTTTTAAAATATAAAAATAAACTGGGTCTAATTTTCCGAGCGTCACGGGGCAGAAAAAAATATCAAGTTATAATTAAACCTTTCACCATCCTTAAGCTTCACATCACAGGCTGCCAAAGAAACACTCAAACGACTAAAATAAGACTATGTTCAGCCCTCTAATTGGATGGACTTACGTCCATGTGAACCGACTGGTTCCTAGTCTTACATGTGAGGCACATTAATATTGCTGGCGGCTTTGGTGCATCAAGCTAGGCATTACAGAGAGAGTTCTGGCTTGGCTAGGCACATTAATATATTTGACTAGCTAGGATTATGCCCTAATTTGACTCCAATTAAGAAAACCAAATTAGATTAATTATGTCTGTCTTCAGCTTGATATCATAGAGGATGATTCCACACTAATCACACCATACATTGCGTTAATCAAATTAGATTAATTTTGTCTTTAGCATGATATGAAGAAGACAGTTCCACGCTCATCGCAACACACATTGTATTAATCAAATTGCACGTGTGAACACATTTTTAATTAGAGATTTTCTAGCTTGATTAATATGAATACATAAAGAAAGGCAATATATGTACGAGTCCATGACAGCGATGTTTGTTTTTTATTAAACAATTTAGTGAAAAATGTGACTTTCTTCTTCATGGAGAAAAAAAAATAAAAATAAAATAAAAAAAAGCAAGAAAATGAATGATCCATGATTTAAAAATAATAGTCATTTAAAAATTGGCAATGGTGCCATTATTTTTAATGGCATGTCAGGTCGATATGGGCTCCAAGCCATGTCTTTATTTTGTGGACTTATTATGATTTTTTATTTTATTTTTTTTACTTTATCTATGTGATTGGACAAGTAAATTTGGACCTAGAGTTAAGGGTCCAAATTCCATTTACTCGATCTTGGGCATGAGTTTCCAATTTGATCATGGCTTTCGACTACTAGCTTTCTTCCTTCCTAATTGGACTCTAATGATTTTATGCTAATTTCGGTGAGAGATCAATATTTTAGTTCTAAAAGATTGGGTAATGTATATGTTTTAGTTCTAATACATATATAAATGATTAGCATTTAAAGGTATAGGTATAGTTATTTTTTTTAAAAAAAAAAAAGAAGTCTAAAAGATTTCCCGTTGATAATTCACGTGAATTACTGTTAAAGATTGGACTCTTGAACATTTTATGATTTGCGATAATTTAGTTTTAAAGTAATTATTTAAAGTAAAAAAAACATTTGATTATTAAATAATTTTTATATAAAATGTAAATAACCTAGATGTATCTAACAAGATTCTTGAAATTTTAAAAATAAATATTAAATTTATTATTTTTGTTGCATGTATGTGTTTTAGAAAAAAAACATCAAGAAGTGTACAGTGCAACACCCATGGGAAGCAGTTTTCAATACCAGGAAACCTTCTTTCTCCCCAACTGATATTTTGCTCCATGGTGGTAAGGGTTTTAGGTTTTCTGATGGAGTGTTTAGGAAAACAATATAAATTATGTTCTTAAAAATTTTGATTTTTTTAAATAAATTTTTTTAATATTTTTAAATTTTTTTAATGTGTTGATATCAAAAATAATTTTAAAAAAATAAAAAAAATTATTTTAATATATTTTGAACCCAATTAAAGTGAAAATCATTCTAAGTTTTAATGAGTTTAAACTTGCAGTGCTGGAGCCGGAGAGCAATACTCAACTTTGTATTGGCTTGGCAGGAAAAACATTATTTGTTGATCCGCACATTATTCTAAATTATCAACTGATTTGGCCATGGAGCTTTTTTGTTTTTCGAATATTTCAAACCCTGTGGTTTCAATTACTTCTCAGATAACAATTGCCTGCATTGAGAGCTTTTTGAAGTCCTGATTGATCCTGTTGGGATTTATTTAATACTTCTTTTTTTGAAGAATGATCATATGAAATCCTTGAAGTTATTTAGAGAACCTGTTGTTTTCCATCAATTTGTATACTTTCGTTCTGCTTCTTTTCTTATTCGACCAGAATAGAATTTGTACAAATTCAGGTATCTAGTTTCCATTTACTATCTTTCTCCCTTTTTTATTTGCTTCACCTTCAGGTGAAAAACCCTTTGAATCCCAGACTTATATCAGGAAAATCACTAGTATCATACTTCAAATACTGGCAGCTTGAAGAAGCAAAGCTGTTGCGAGCCCAAGGCCAGCATGAGAGCCTGGCCCAGAAAGCGATTAATCCAGCATGAGCTCCCAGAAATTTACTGGATAGATTGATAAGTCAGGCATTCGCAGCCCACCAAGTGAAACTCGTGGTTTCTTGGGCACCACCAGCTAAAGCTCCACTAAGGAGTATTTCCACGGTGGAGAACCTCCTTAGGGAATATAAAAAGAGGTTGATCTTGAGCCACCATCCAAGCACAAATTCCTTCATTTAAAAATAATATTTTTGGTATAGAAAATCCCAAATTCACGCTGCACGGATTTCCCATACATACTGACAGGTATTTAAATTACATAATAATCTGCAACCTTGAACGACCTGCAGATCCACAAGTAAACGTCGAATCTGAGCGTTTATGTGATATAACTTCTTCTTTTTTCATTTATAGGTCCGACAACTTATTCAGGATGTTATTGATCCTGAGCGTTTATGTCAAATGTTTGCTGGAAGTGTACATGTGTTGAACAACACAAGAGTGAGGTCCTTTCGTGTAATCTGAGGAGAGGACATGGATGGCCAAGGTTAAGTGTGGAACACTTGTTTCCATGGTCCCTTGTTTATCTGCCTCGTGGATGCCTGTATGGATATTTTATTTTCTTTGCCTACGTACATCTTGGCTTACCCATAGAGTTGCGTTGAAACCAGCTGCTCCCTCGCTGTCTTTACAACAGCCACCTCCTGTGCCCAAAGTGTGTGTGTATATATATATATATATATATATATATATATATATATATATATATATATATAATATACTCTCGAG
>Ga0325411_1002468_pt1 | contig 20977 bp, 19 predicted proteins | sample PopdelMetagenome_13_FD_206181 | JGI IMG/M metagenome (GOLD analysis project Ga0325411, IMG submission 206181) | Populus deltoides microbial communities from Bellville, Georgia, United States - Xylem-PdIQD-R4 | ecosystem: Host-associated > Plants > Phyllosphere > Stem > Wood/Secondary xylem...
ATACGGACCACACCATCCATACGAGTCGCATTTAGACCGTGGTGCCCTCCACGTCTCCTTCCACTGGCCATCGCTTTCATGCCATTTTACTGCCTTAACAAATCCTGAATGATCCACCAGTAGTCTCGCCATAACAGAATCCTCAGCAGGGATAGCAGTTGTCATGCCTATCTCGTCTTGATCATTTACAAATTGAGAGTTGTATGACCTCCTCTGTGGTCTCCAAGGCCAAGGGGAAGTTCGCCAGACACGTTTTTCGCCTTTGTAGAGAAAGATTTGTGGTGATCCACTAGGGTTGACCCTATATGAGTAGTCTCCAATTCCAGGGTCATCAGCTGATCTCCACGATGTCAGGAACCGGTCAAGACCTGTTTTCAGATCCAGCCCAAGTTTCATTCCTGGCAATACATAGTGTGTTGGATAATCGAAGCTTTTCCATAAAATATTTCCACTTTCTTGAACCAAAACAAAGTTTCCTGAATCCAAAAGCTGAGCTACAGAAGTATCAGCTTCCTCCCCTGAAACATTTGCAGACCATACTGTAACATTTCGATTGCCGTCACTATAGAGACTGAGGTTTCCATATTCATCAAATGACAAAACCCCTGAGGAGCCGGTGATTGGATGGTTCCTGTTTGCCACCCACACTACTGTTTGTTCAGGTAATTTATGGTACCAAATCCCAAGATATCTATTGCTAGATTTTCCCGGACTGAAAAATCCTAACGCAAAATTATTTCCTCTGGAAATCAAAACATCACCATCTCTGATGATTTGGGTGGTGTTTATGGAGTCCTTGGAAGCACAAAAAACGAATTGGAGTATCAAAAGCAAAGAATACAGAAACAGTCTGTCTGCATTCATTTGAGCTTTTGGACTTGTTTTGGCTGATAATTGTTGTTACTCTTGCTTTGAGGAGGTGCTTGTACCTTTAAACAAGATGATATGCCTTGACTTCCTTGGCTGATAATTACATATCTGCGCTCTAGGAATTTTATAAAATATGCCGCAGCACACGCACCAAGAAAGATGTTGGATTCTTGAAATTAAAAAAGATTCGTCGCCATTTACGGGCAAGTTTGAATTGGAAGAAATATCATGGTCATGTGATGTAGTGATCATTTGGAAGTAAAAAGTAGAAGAAGGAAAAAACTATCAAAGCAAGATAAGTTTATATAAAGAATTTTCTTGCCTATATATAAAAATGAAATTCGTTGTGATTTCCAAGAGTGACGACCTTGGCTCCATTTTCTTCATTTTATATCTCTTACCGTTTATTATGGGGGAGGAATCTACTAACCAGATTTGGTAAAGACTAGAATTCTCCAATCAGTCAACATAAAACTAATTGGTTTCTAATTAATTTGTTAGGTTTCGTTTGTTTGTGTTCACAATGTAAATAACGATTTTTATTTTTCAGAACTATGTTCTTTTTGAAGGGTTTTTTTTTTAATTAGCATCTTAAAAAAAAAAAACAACAACTAGCATAAATAGAAAAAGATTTTTTGGAGGGCCCGTGAGATTAATCGAGATACATGCAAGCTGATCCAGACACCTATATTAATAAATAAAAAAATTGTAAATAACACACCTAAAAAGGAAACGCTGATGCTTTTTCAAAAAATATTTGGTCCTAGTAGCATTTTCTTTTGAGTTATGTTATTTTTCAAGATCTTTTTTTTGTATTGCCTATGTTATTTATTTATTTTTTTAAAATTATCTTTTTTATTTTTTTTAAATAGTGAATATACTGTAAAAAGATTATACATGACATTCCCCAACTACTTTCATGTTTTTGATCCTTATAGCCACCATTTCTTTTTGTATTTAGAACTACATTTAGATCCATTTGAAAAATGTGTTTAGCTTAAAAAACAAGTAAATTAATATTTTTTAATAATTTTAATATGCTGATGTTGAAAATAAAAAAAATTATTTTATTCTATTTGCAAGAAAAAAAAACTTTAAAAAAAAATAATATAGCACAATATCAAACACATGCTTAATTTTAAAGACATTAAATTCAAAAATATGATATTTTATGGTTAAAATAAGATCTTTTATTTTTTTTATGAATTAAACCTGAAAATATTGAAAGAATATTTTTAAAGTGTAATAAAAACCTTAATTTTTGTTTATAAAAATTGAAAAATAAAACCTTCTTTAAACGGAATGGGATTTCTTAACCAGTCAAAATGATATAATGTTATTTAACAATATGATTTATTTATTAATCACGATATAGTTTGGAGGGAACTAAAGTTTTTAAGTATTACAAAAAAAAAAAAAAGACTCTCGTTATCTCCCTTCTCTAAACAGTTACTCTTTAAAAAAACACACATTAATTTTGGGTTGCTGTCAAAGAAGCAACCTCTCTTTCTTTTCCCTACTTTTTTTCTTTTCTTTTCTTTTCTTTTCTTTTTTAATAATTCTAAATCTAATTTCTAGATTTGATGTATTCAAATGTCCAAAATAATGAATTTAAATTATTTATGGCCTTGTTTGGTTTTTTCCCTCGATCTTTGAGGTTTTTTTATTGTTTTTTATTTGTATTGATTGCAGATTTATTCATGAATCCATCGTAGATTGAGGAATAGATTTATAGTTGTATTAAGATTTCAAGTGATTAAGTCATTGGATCTATCCTCGTAGAGCTAGTGACTTTGATATCTAATTGCATTCTTCATTCTTCCATCAATGGGACCTAATATTGCTGACTTGTTCCCATTAATTGGTGATAACAAAAGATTTCTAAGACTAAGACACATAAAAAAATTATAATATAGTTTTAAAATTCAATCCAAAAATTGACTTGGAATAAGATTCAAGTTCGGAAGATAAACTCTGAATAACAAAAAAAAATCAAATTAAATTGTTTTGATAAAAAAAAAATTAATAAATTGATAATCAAGTTTTGACCAGATAAAATAGTATTTTTATTATTATTTTTTCTCAATCCGAACAGGTCCATATTCCAGGTTATTTGGCTTCTAGATTCACCTATTAGTTCCATTCGGGCCTTGAAATAACGAAAAAGGTACCATTGTAAACATTCATCCTAATATTTTGATTCAATTAGATTTAACTCACTTTTTATTTAAATCTTATGATAATTATAACAGTAATATAATACCAACAAAATTACATTTTTCTATAAAACAATTAAAGGGAACTTTCCCTTTAAAAAAAAAAAACCCCAAACCTAGACTCAGGTGGTCAAGGCGGCGCCCTATCTTGAGGGGAAATCGATGGACTATAGATAATCAGTTCTTAATTGTCACATTGGAAAGTTTTGGCAAGAAAAAAGTTCAAGAAATATTTTATCTACTTGATTGACGAAGAAAGAAAACTTGGTAGACGAACAATGGAATTACCCCCTCCATTATTCTAGTCAAGGGTTCTACACTTCTACGGCATGTCTGCGAGTGTTTCTACCTGTGTTTTTAAATATTTTTTTAATATATAAATGTTAAAAAATATAAAAAATAAAAAACTATTTTAAAAATCACAATGTCCATGGAGCTTGTTTTACGGTTTTGATTTAGACTTTACTTGGAGAGTGGCATACAAGGCAGGAGGGGTCTATCTCGTTAACAATACGACAAGACAAAGTAGAGTTGACTTTGATGAAGAGGAGAGAGGGGCGGCGGCGGCGGCTATGGCTGACGGAGAACACCTAGCAGAAGATCCGAATAAATATTGGAGATTAAAAAAAGCCCTAGAAGACTCCTGGCTCTTGATCTACTATGACCTAACAAATGAAATAGAGTTGACTTGGACATTGATGGACAGACTGAACCAGGGACTTTGCCTAGGATTGCCTTTTCTACTTCTTGAATGACGTCTTTGATACGCGTCCCGAGTCTTTAAATCATGTAGTTTTACGTTCGTTTCTGCAAACTCAACCCAATAAACCACACATAAAGGCTATTTCATATTTATTAAACCCAATCTTTACTTTCACTTCTTTTCAGCTCCTTCTTTTTTTTATTTTTAGGGTAAAGAGGTGATTGCTAGATTTCAACGCAGAAAAATTAAGTTTTTATATGTTTTTGTGTGAAATAGTTTCATATAATGAAAAGATTATATAAATTTTTTATCTTGAAAGAAACTAAGAAAAACATATTTGAATTTAGAAAGATTTTTTTATCTTGAGTTAATTATGAATTTTGGGGTAGTTTTTAATGTTTTTGGAGGCTATAGATTGATGTAACAAGGTTTCAAAGATATTACTTAGGTATTTCGGGTAACAAAATGTTTGAAAATAGATTTTTGAATTGAAAAAACAAGAATTTTATTTTTTCAGCCACCACAATGATCGGATTTTTGGGAATGATAGACAACACGTTATCTATTTTTTTTGTTAGCAGATGAAGTGAACCATACGTCGTCAACCTGTTTAACTTTAAAAAATAAATAAAAAGGCTTGCTTGCGTGAGTCTGAACTTGTAGGTCTGCATGCAGGTCTTTTATTGGTGGGCCAAGCACTTAGCCTGGCTTCCCACACCCACCGCGCTTGGTCTTATTATTTTATTTTTTATTTTTTTAAATACTACTTTTTTTATGTATTTTTTAAAATAATTTTTGCATTTTTGTTTTGATTAGTACTTTTTTTTGTGATTTGTTTTTGCTTATTTGGCTTTTTTTTAAGTAATGATTATTTTTTAAATTATATTGGGTATGTTTAATTTATTTATAAAGTTAATGTAATTTATTTATAATTTATTTATATATTTTATATAGATTAAATTTATTTTTCACAACTCATCTCTTGTTTTACAAAATTTAACATCAATCAAACATTGAGATCTTTCTATGACACCTCAAGAACTCTATGGCAAGGTAATATATATATATATATATATATATATATATATATATATATATATATATATATATATATATATGAATTCAAAATCCAAAATAACACAGGTGCGGTGCAAGAATGAATTTTTAAAAAAAATTACAAATCAAATTTAAAAAAGTAACATAGGCAAAAAAAGATTTTGAAAAATAACATGAAGTCTAGAGAGATGAATTGTCCCTTCAGCCATTTTTTCAGGTAATTGAATTGCATCATCCTAAAAATAGTTGCTAAACAATGAAAACTTTATAGTAAACATTGTTAGCTTCCAACTCCAGAATAATTCATTTTATTTATATATATATATATATATATATAGATATATGTCATGTGGTCTGATCATTTTAATATAAGCTGGGCTTGACATCTTTAGGATAATTTTTGGGCCCTATTTCCCACAAGCATCATTACTTTCCCGCATTTGATCAACTTCGTCCTCAAGGTTGGAGATAGAATATTTATTTACACAACCTTTTTTTTCTCACTCCTTATAAATAACATTTCAACCGGTGTAAAGATTTAGGTTTTTATTGGGTTTAAACTCGAAAAGTATTATATTAATGATTTTTAGATGTTTTTTATAGTTTTAATGTATTGATATTAAAAATAAAAATATTTTAAAAAATATTATTTTATTATATTTTTAATTAATAAAATTTTTTATATAAACACTTTAAACCGCATTACTAAACACATATTTAGTAGTTGAGATATAGAGATAATTTAGACAGAAAAAAAAAAAAACAAGGTGGAGAAGTTTTTTCTTTTTATTTGATGGTAAGAGGTTATGATTTTACTTTTTTTTAAAATTATTTTATATCATTTATTTGTAATCAATCTAATCCATACACATGTCATGAACCATTCTTTAGCATATTTAAATAATTTAGCTACCTTCCAAAAAATAAGTTTTTCATTATTATTAAAATATTTAATTAAATTGCTTTATTCATTAAGAAAAAGTACTTCAGTCATCAAATTTAACTTTATAATTTGTGAAAAAACATATTCTTAAGGATTGTGAGAGAGAATCACAACCTGAATTCCGGGTTCATAATCAATAACGTATGAGCGGTGCCAACAAGACATCACACTTACACTAAGTCTCGGAACGTACTTATTATAAACAAAACTTTATAAAATCTACGCAGCATTTCATAAAGTTATAAAATATTATATTATTTAAAACCAATAAAATCAAATATCACTTCGAAATAATCCATAATACTCATTAAATTGTCAAAATTAAAACTTTAACTAAAACAATGTAATAGTGAAGCGTTTAAGACATCAAATCAAAACCAAAAGGAAAACCTCGCTAACAGAAGCACTCAACAAAGCGAGGCATATCAACCAAAACTGAAGAAGCAGGAACACTCAACAAAGTTCACATGCTAACAAAAATTAAGAACCTTAAATAATATTAAAAATAAGGGGTGAGTTCAACCAACTCAGTAAGGAAATAACATTAATTTAATATATATTTTAGATATTAATAATTTGCAAGTCTATTTATCTTGATATACATATACATACGTAGCATATTACATGTCAGAGATCAGATGATACCCGAAAGTGACCATGTAGGAGGATCAGTCACCACAAGCTGATGCATCTCTTACCGGTTAAATATATAGAATACTATATGCATATAGACTAACCACTCTCCCTTAGCATGAAGTTGCTGACAAGTCTAATATATATCAAGGTATAATAGATATTCACATAATTATCAAAACAATGTATATCATATCAAATATAATTTAGTTCAAGAGAATATGAGTGCAAATTCAAGAATAGATAAGTACTAGAAAAATAAAGTAACAAATATAAATATTCAAGAAATTAACTAGTTGTGCTCATCATATAATAAATATATATATTTATTTATATTACATATATAATAAAGATTATTCAACTTATCCGGAGAAAATATAAAAATAAAAATAAATATTATATGAAGTACTAAATATAAAAGACTATACTCATGCCAAATTGCAGTGGAACTCCCTCCATGAATATTGATGATCTTGCTGCATGGAACACGTTACTTCTTTGACGTGACTACCTTTAAGTGATTCAACTAACCAATTTAAAATGGCATGCCCTACATATTTAAGGAGATTTTAGCATCTCTCTCTAGTGAATGATTTCTACACTCATAGAAATATCAAAAAGCATTAAATGTGATCACTTTTTCTCTCAACAATATTATCATCACTAGAGGTTCAAACCCATGAAGTTTCAAAGTCATAATGGAATCTAAAATAAAATTTTCTATCATGCTACAGCTGCTTCTAATATTCAATACTCTGTCACCATCTATAGCAATCGACACCATAACTCAAACCCAATTTGTATCTGGTAGTGAAAATCAATTTCTTGTATCATCCAATGGAAACTTCAAACTAGGCTTCTTCAGTCCCGGAAAATCCCCAAGCCGCTATGTTGGAATATGGTTCAACAAAGTCTCTCCCAGCAAACAGTAGTTTGGGTTGCCAACAGAGAAACTCCACTCAAGAACTCTACTGGAATTTTCAAGATTGCTGATGATGCATGGAAACCTTGCTGTCTTTGATGGCAACGATAACACTCCTCTTTGGTCCACTAATGTTTCCATGCCAGCTAAGGTGATACAACGATAGCACTATCTATAATATTTTGTTGTTAGTGGAAAATAAGATAAGGTGTATTTATTGAAGAAGGCATTATATAGTCTGAAACAAGCTTCGAGAACTTAGTACAACTAAAGTGACAGTTACATCATTCAACAAGGCTTTAAGAGAAGGAAAAGAAAGCCTACTTTGTATGTGAAGAAAAAAGGTGAAAGTGATGTTCTTATTGTTGAATTATATATTGATGATTTAGTAATTATGGGTAGTAATGGAAGATGAATTGAAGAGTTTATGAAAGAAATGATAAAAAGATATGACATAAATGAAATGGGGTTGCTACATCACTATTTAGGTATTAAGGTTTATCAAGATGATGATGATATTATTTGTTAGAAGAAGTTTGCTGAAAAATATTCTTAAAAAAATCAGAATGTTTGGCTTAAAACCTGATAAGATGCCTTTGGTGATGAATGGAAAGTTAATGAAAGATAGAGGAAAGAAGGTGGGTGATACATTTTATAAAAATTTGGTTGGGAATCTATTGTATCTCGCAACTACAATGTAATGTTTGCAGGAAGTTACTTTTTAGGTTCATGAATTCTCTGATAGTATTTGAAAATATATCTCTTATTTCCGTGTCTTTCTTTACAATGATTGCTAGTCTATTAATACACAAAGATCTCTCAATTAGAGGCAAGAATAATGTTTGACCCGGGATTCCTAGAATCTCTCTATTGTTCCTATAATCTCTCCATGAAAGCTTCATCCTATAATCTCTCAATGACAGCTCATGCCAACACTTCCCCTCAAGTTGGTGCATACAAATTTTGAATGTTCAATTTGTCAAGTGAGTTGTAGAAATTCTTACTACACATCGCCTTTATGAGTATATCTACTAGTTGGTCTTCAGATTTGACATAAGGGAACCGAATGATTTTTACCTCTAGATTCTGCTTAATAAAGTGTCGATCTATCTCTACATGTTTTGTTCGGTCGTGTTGAATTGGATTATGTGAAATATTGATAGCAGTCTTGTTATTGCAGAACAGATTTATCTTGAAGTTGGGCGCAAAGCAGATTTCTGTTAACAATCTCCTAACCATAGAAGTTCACAAAGACCTTTATCCATCCCACGAAATTCAGCCTCAGCACTTGACAATGCCACCATTTTTTACTTCTTACTTCTTCATGTACCAAGATTCCCTCCAAAGAAGGTGAAATACCCTGAAGTTGACTTTCTATCAGAAATATTTCTCACCTAATCTACATCTATGTATGCCTCTATCTTTATATGGTTATTCTTTGAAAACAGAATTTCCTTTCTAGGGGAAGACTTTAAGTATCAAAGAATTCTGATTGCTGCTTCCATGTGATCTTCACTTGGGCAATGCATAAATTAACTCATTGCGCTCACAGCATAGGCGATATCTGGGCATGTGTGTGAGAGATAGATAAGTTTTCCTACCAATCTGTACCTTACTTTATCTGTAGGTACCTGGTCAATGTATTTTTCAAGTTTATGATTCTGAACAATTAGCGTGTCTACAGGGTTTACATTCCACTAGTCTAACTTCTGATAGTAAGTCTATAATATATTTTTGTTGGGAAAGGAATATACCTTGCTTTGATCTATCGACCTCAATTCCTAGAAAGTATTTAAGTCCTCCTAGATTCTTCATCTCGAATTTAGTAGTAAGCTGTTCTTGAAGCCTTGATATTTCTTCAGGATCATTTCCTATGATGATCATGTCATCCACATAGACTATTAGAGCCGTCACCTTGCCTTGTTGATGTTTTAGAAAGAACGTATGATCTGAGTTACTTTGTTGAAAGCCATATTTCTTCATTGTCAAGCTAAATCTCCTGAACCATGCTCGAGGTGATTGTTTTAACCCATACAATGCTCGCTATAATTTGCACACCATCTTGGATTCTAAGGTTGTCGTGTAACCTGTTGGGATATCCATGTAGACTTCCTTTTCAAGATCATCATAGAGGAAGGCATTTTTTACGTCAAACTGATATAGTGGCTAGTCAAGATTAGCTACTAGAGATACCAGTACTCTTACTGTGTTCAATTTTGCTACTGGTGAGAAGGTCTCTTGAAAATCTACCCATATGTCTATGTATAGCATTTTGCCACTAGTCGTGCTTTGTATCTCTTGATTGATCCATCTGCTTTGTGCTTGATAGAGAACACCGATTTGCACCCCACTGGTTTTTTTACTTCGAGTAAGAGTGCCAAGGTCCAGGTTTTATTTTTTAGTAGAGCATTCATTTCGTCTTTTATGGCTTGAGTCCATTTAAGATTGGCCAATGCTTCATGAACACCTGAAGGTACATGACATGAGGACAATGCATATGCAAAGTTTTTGAGGGGTTCAAAAAGTCTTGTTGTAGATACAAAGTTTGCAATTAAATATTTTGATCTTCGGTTTTCAACTTCTGGAGAATATTTATTGGGTGGTTTGCCTCTATTACACCTGATAGGTAAAGTATAGCCAACAGTGGTATCTATATCATGAGAGTCTGGAGATATAATAGGAGAGCTTACCTCAGGGGTATTCACAGAAGAAGGATTGTCAGGTATTGAGAAGAGAGGGGCTTTTGTATCTGCTTCAATTATGTCCTTTGGTGATGTAGTTGGCATATCAGTAGTATCCTCTGTAGCTGGAATATCTATTTCCGGTGATGTAGTTGGCATATCTATGTTGGCATCATTAAACCAACCAAATTATAACCAATTTTGCACTTCATCTAAGTACTCACCCTGATGTGGAGAATCGGGTTCTTTAGAAAAGAAGGTTTCAGACTCTAAAAATGTAACATCCATAGTCACATAAGTGTGTTTACTAACTAGATCATGGCACCTATATCCCTTTTGATACGAGTCATATCCTAGAAAAATGCAGCGGATTGCACAGGAATCTAACTTAGAGCGCTAGTTCTTATGGAGGTAAACAAAAGCAACACATCCAAAGACTCGTGGTGAAATCATCAACACAGAAGGCAATGAGACATGTGTCGAGAGTACCTGAAGTGGGGTTTGAAAGTTTAATACTTTGGAGGGCATTCTGTTAAGAAGATGTACTGTTGTGGCAACGACATCAGACAAATATCTGCTAGGCATGTTAGTGCTGAGTAATAGCGCCCGAGCAGTTTCAAGAATATGTCAATTTTTCCGTTCAGCCACTCCATTTTGCTGGGGAGTCTGAGGGCATAAGGTTTCATGAATAAGTCCATATTGTTGACAATACTCCTTAAACTGATGAGTCGTATATTCTCCGCCATTATTTAAACGGAGGATCTGGATTTTAACCGAGAATTGAGTTTGAACCATAGCATGAAAGGATTAAAACACATTTAGGACTTCATATTTTTGTTTTAGTAGATAAAGCCACGTCATGCGAGTGCAATCATCTACAAAGATTACAAACCATGCACCAAATGCTAGCCATAGTAGAGGCTGAATAAGGACCCTACACATCTGAGTGAATTAAAGTAAAGGGAACATCACTTTTATTCATACTTAAAGGATAATGTACTCGGTGACTCTTAGGTAAAATGTAGGTATCACATTTAAGGTCAGAGAGGCCAGGGTGCAGGTGATAGAGGTCAGATACAACAGGGTCAGGGGCATGCTAGAGTTTTTACCTTGACATAGCAGGATACCCAGGCATTCAACACAGTTGTTTCAGGTATTCTTCTTGTTTGCTCTTTTGAAGCAAAAGTTTTGTTTGATACGGGTGCAACCCATTCATTTGTGTCCTCATATTTTTCCATGAGGTTAGATAAATAACCAACCTTATTAAAATCCCCAATTTCAGTCTCCACTCCCTTATATGAATTAATATTAGTAAAGTATGTGCATCTGGATTGTGAAATAGATATTAGAGATAAGATCTTTATGGGAGACTTAAATGTCTTAGATATTGTTGATTTTGATGTGATTTTAGAAATGGATTGGTTGGGAAAGCATAGGGCTTCGGTAAATTGTTGGGGTAAGAAAATAATGTTTGATCTAGATGAAAAAGTTGGGTTGGTATTTCAAGGAGAGAAGATTGGGTCTCCATCAATTATATTATCGGCTATCTTGAGGAAAATGGCTCGAAAAAGGGTACAGTGCTACCTAGCATATATAGTGGATATAGAGAAAGAAGTTTCTCAATTAGACCAAGTCCTTATAGTTAGGGAGTTTATTGATGTCTTTCCCGATGACGTACCTAGATTGCCTTGATATAGGGAGATTGAGTTTTGTATTGATTTGATTTCGAGTACCGAACCAATATCAATGGCACCATATAGAATGGCGCCAGCAGAATTGAGGGAGCTAAATGAGCAATTGCAGGATTTGTTGGATAAAAAATTCATCCGACCGAGTGTGTCTTCTTGGGGAGCCCCGGTATTGTTTGTAAAGAAGAAAGATGCGTCATTGAGGTTGTGTATAGATTATAGGCAACTAAATCGGATGACAGTTCGAAATAGATACTCACTCCCTTGCATAGATGATTTGTTTGATCAGTTGTAGGGAGCTCAATTCTTTTCTAAGATCGATCTTCGATCTGGGTATCATCAGTTGAGGATAAGAGAGGAGGACATTTCAAAAACAGCTTTTAGAACTTGGTATGGTCATTATGAGTTTTTAGTGATGTCTTTTGGGTTGACGAATGCACCAGCAGCTTTTATGGACTTGATGAATAGAGTGTTTGGCCAATTTATTGATCGATTTGTAATAGTTTTTATTAATGATATTTTGGTGTATTCGAGGTCTAAAGAGGAGCATGAGCAGCACTTGAGAACGGTGCTTCAAACTCTGTGATATCATCAGTTATATGGCAAGTTCTCAAAGAGTGAGTTTTGGTTGGAGAGTGTAGCATTTCTTGGGCATGTAGTGTCAAGGAATGAGATTGAGGTTGATCCTTAAAAGATTGAAGTAGTTAAGCAGTGGCTTAGGCCTACTTCGGCGATAGAGATTAGAAGTTTATTAGGTTTGGCCGACTACTATCGGAGGTTCGTGGAGAACTTTTCTCGGATTTCTGCACCATTGACTACGTTAATGCAGAAGAATGTTAAGCTTCAGTGGTTTGAAGCTTATGAGAAAAGTTTCTTAGAGTTGAAAGAGAGATTAACTACAGCGCCTATTCTAGCAATATCATCAGATTCTGGTGGTTACACAGTGCATTGTGATGCTTCGAAAGTGGGTTTAAGATGTGTTCTAATGCAGCATGGCAAGCTTATTGTCTATGCTTCACAGCAGCTAAAGAAGCATAAACAGAACTATCCTACACATGATTTAGAGATGGCGGCTGTAATTTTTGCCTTGAAGATTTGGAGGCACTACTTGTATGGTGAAACTTGTGAGATCTTTACAGATCACAAGAGTTTGAAATATATCTTTCAGCAGAGGGATCTAAACATGAGGTAGAGGAGATGGATGGAACTGCTGAAGGATTATGATTGTACCATACATTACCACCCAGGTAAGGCAAATGTAGTTGCCGATGCTTTAAGTAGAAAATCATCAGGGAGCTTAGCTCATATTCAGGAGGTACGAAGACCTCTGATTAAGGAGCTGCATGAATTAGTGGATGAAGGAGTCAGATTTGACCTTAGTAAAGTTGGAGTAATGATTGCTCATTTTCAGGTTAAGTCATTTTTGTTTGATAAGATAGAAATAGCTCAGAAGAGAGATGATTCATTACTCAGGATCAGAAATGAGGTTGAGCAGGGTAAGGCTGCAGGTTTTGTGATAGGTGATGATGATGTGCTGAAATATAGGAATAGGCTTTGTGTACTTGATATAAATGATCTGAGGAGAGAATTGATGGTAGAGGCACATCAGATAGTTTACACAATGCATCCAGGTTCCATCAAGATGTATAAAGACCTTAAGGTGTGTTATTGGTGGAATAGGATGAAGGCTAATGCAGCAGACTTTGTTTCTAGGTGTTTGACCTGTCAAAGGGTAAAGGGTGAACACTAGAAACCTTCTGAATTGTTGCAACCATTGTTGATTCCATAATGGAAGTGTGAAAGGATCACAATGGACTTTATGACAGGATTGCCTAGGAGTCAAGAGGGTTATGATTCGATATGGGTGATTGTTGACAGGTTGACAAAATCAGCCCATTTTCTGCCAGTTAAGATTACTTATGGATATGCAAAGTTGGCAGAATTGTTTATTAGTGAGATTGTACGGTTGCATAGAGTGCCAATCTCGATGGTGTCAGATAGAGGTCCACAGTTTACATCGCGGTTTTGGGTGAAATTCCAAGAAGCTATGGGTACTAAAGTGCAGTTGAGTATAACTTTTAAGCCTCAGACCGATGGTCAGTCTGAGAGGATTATTCAGATCTTGGAGGATATGTTAAGGGCTTGTGTTATGGATTTTGGAGTTGGTTGGAGTAAGTTCCTACCATTAGTGGAATTTGCTTACAACAATAATTATCAGGCTAGCATAGAGATGACACCTTATGAGGCTTTGTATGGTCAGAAGTGTAGATCACCGGTTTGTTGGTTTGAGGTTGGTGAGAAGAGGCTAATGGGACTGGAGTTGATACAGATTACCTTAGAGAAGATAGAGTAAACAAAAGAGTTACGCAGATAAAAGAAGACGTGACTTAGAGTTTTTAGTGGGTGATTGTGTATTCTTAAAAGTATCACCGACTAAAAGAGTATTCAGGTTTGGGAAAAAAAGGCAAGTTGAGTCCTCGATTCATTGGACCGTATGATATTCTGGAGAGAGTTGGGGCAGTTGCTTATAGGTTAGCATTACCACCAAACTTGTTTGCTATTCATCTGGTATTTCATGTTTCCATGCTAAGGAAGTATATGTCAGATCCATCGCATGTGTTAGAGGTTCATCCTATTGAATTGAGAAATAATATGGTTTATGAGGTGCAACCGGAAGCTATAGTCGACCGATAAGTGAGGAAGCTTATGTCGAAGGATATAGCTTCATAGAAAGTGAAATGGAAAGGTCATTCACTTGAGGAAGCGACATGGGAGCTCGAGGACAAGATGCGTGAGGAGTATCCTCATCTTTTCGATAATCTCGGTAAGTATTCAATCTTTTCTATTAAGTTTTGAGGATGAAACTTGTATAAGGTGGGGAGATTGTAACGTTTTGAATTAAAGAGATAGGAAAAGGCAATAAAGCCCTTGGAGGCTTAGAAGTAAGTATAATTAAATGAGGGGTATTGTAGTAATTGAATAAAGAGATGATAAATATAAATAGGAAGTAAAAAAAAAAGGAAAGAGGGATCTGAAATTTTAAGAGAGAACCGACAGGAGTGAAGTGAGAAAGAAGAAGAAGAAGAAGAAGAGAAAAGAGGGAAATTGAAAGAGAAATAGAAAGAAGTTGAAGAAAATAAGTTTAAATGTAAGATTTAGGTTTATAAATGTATAAATATGTTCTTTGAACTTTAAATTTTGGTTTTGATGAATGTTAAGGTTTTGAAGATTTTATTTTGGGTTTAATTGATGAATTAATTTGAATGTTATAGTGTTGATTGTTGTGGGTAATTGATTATTTAGTTGATTATGGAAGTTTGTGATGATTTTGAGTTATGAATTGTGTAAATGGTGAATTTTGAGTTAGAAATCAGGAAAGAATAGTAGGTTTTCTTTTGAAATTCTGGGTTGGAGGTTGAAGATGACAAAATTTCAGTTTGGTCCCTCAATTTATGGAAATTATAGTTTAGTCCCCAAACTTTGGAGAATTACAGATTGGTCCTTGGAGCATATTCTGAGATTCTGAACAGAATAAAAGATAAATTATGGGCAGAATTCCTGTATAGTTATGAAATTTTAACACTTTCAATTTGACAAAAATTACAATTTGACCCTAAAAAAATTTGGTAAAATTCCAGAATGGTCCTTGGAGCATAATGAGATATTCTAGACAGAATTAAGGATTAATTATGGTCAGAATTTCAGTATAGTCATGGATTTATGACAATTTTAGTTTGGTCCTTCAATTTGACAAAGTTACAATTTGACCCTTAAAAATATGATAAAATTCAGATTGGTCCCTAGCTGTAATATTAGCTTTTACAAATTGGTTTGATGAATAATTGAGGGTTATTTAATGAATTATTATCAAGTCTTATTATTTGTTTTATTATGGATTAGATTTTGAGAAAACCATTAATTTTTAGGTTTTTGGGAAAATAACTAGTTTAGTCTAAAAACATATAGGGTTATGGAATATACCCTTAGATAAATGTATTAAATAGGTTATATGTTCTTTTGAGTCATTCTTGAACATGTCTCCTTTATATTCAGATAATCCTGATATTCTACCGGCGGGACGTCAGTAGGATTTCCTTCGGAATCAGCTTTAAGCTCTTTCGAGTTAGGTGAGTGGATAATTTTCCATATGCATGAGAAATATTATAAATATTTGATTTGTTAATATGAGTTGGATCATGCTTCTTGATAATATATATGTTGATTATTATCCTTGTTATGATAAAGCATGATCAATTGTTAAATCTGAATTCTTGATATGAACCAGTATATATTTTGAATTGACTTCTGAATTGACAACTCCTCATTTGATTGATGTCATGAGTTGAGCCTTGAGATATGAATATGTTTGTTTGATTATGATTATGAACTTATGGTATGTCAGTCAGAATACCCATGCTAACAGGGTAGTGTTAGTCTTTGTGCACATTGTATCTGAACCCTAGTTGGTCGAGGGAGTCACCAACCTGTGTGGACTGATCATCCCACAGTATGGAGCCTCATGCTCATTGCATTTTGATTTTCTAACGAGTTTTACCATATGATATTCTTGTTATGGCCTATTTGAGAAACCTTCCTATAAGAACCTAAAGCTATACTTGTGTGTGTGTGTGTGTATATATATATATATATATATATATATATATATATATTTCTCATTGTTGTATTACCTCGTGTGTGTGTGTGTATTGAACGTTATCTACTCACTGAGTTGTTGAACTCACCCTCTCATTATTTATCTGTTCAGGCTTATAGCTTGTTAGCGGGTCATTTTTGTTGAACCTTTCGAACTTGCTTTTTTGTTGTAATTTGTACCTTCCTTTTATGTCTAGTTAATGCTCCAAAACTATGAATTTATATGAACTCTTGTATTATGACAATCAAATTATATTATGAAGTTTATTTTATTATTAGTGCTGCGTTGAACTCTGATTGAGTTTTGAAGGATGAGTTTGTATGTAAGTTTAGGTTCGCATAGGTATGGCACCTTGGAGGGGAACCTTGCCTATGTGTCGGTCATGGATCCGGGATTCGGGTCGTGACAGATATATCCCAACTTATCTTGGCCAGAGATATACATCTCGATAACTTGAGATCAGAGTCCATAGGTGGTGTCATTCAGCTTGATTCTAATAGGAACAACAAAAGGTTCAATTGTGTGGGATGAAGTTTTGGTCAGAACATCAGCCATCTTTGTAGTTAACTTATTGATGAAAAAGCTGGATGGAAGATCACTAGAGTTATCAACGTCTCTGGTGATCTTCATGGAGACTGGTGGAGAAGTATTTGAATAATCAAAGGTTAATAGAGAAGAAAGTAATCCCAGAACCGGCCTGGCTCTGATACCATGATAGTATTTGAAAATATATCTCTTATTTCTGTGTATTTCTTTACAACGATTGTTAGTCTATTAATAAACAAAGATCTCTTAATTAAAGGCAAGAATAATGTTTGACCTTTTAAATCAGGGGATTCCTAGAATCTCTCTATTGTTCCTATAATCTCTTCATGACAGCTTCATCCTATAATCTCTCAATGATAGCTCACACCAACATTCTCCAAGTTATTTTCATATTGGAGTTGCTGAAAAGGTGCTTAGATTTATTCAACGCACTATAAAGTATATATGGAATCAAATTTGATTGAACTTCTGAGCTTAAATTGATTGGATTTTATAATAGTGATTAGGATTGATGTGTTGATGATATGAAAAGAACTTCAGGTTGTGTTTTCTCTCTTGGTTCAAATGTGTTTGCATGGTGTTTGAAGAAGCAACTATTAGTGGCTCCATCTTCTGCTGAAGTTGAAACTTTTACAGCTAGTTTAGCTGTTAAGAAAGCTATTTGGTTGAAAAAAATCATAAAGGATGTAAGAGAAAAGAAAGAAGAGACAACAATATTGTTTCGTGTCAATAAGTTAGTTATAGCTGTTGTTATCCATTTTTAGGTTCCCACCACACAAAAATGAGAAAATACAAATATATATATATTCGGAAGAAATCCAAAAAGTAATATGAGTGAGAAAAGGATGCTGGAATGCCAAAAAATAGCTAAAAATTGGCTGAGGATGTTTAAAATACAAGAATTGAATTTTGACAGTATATTTTTTACTGATGAGAGCCCTGGGACAAAGAAAAATTCAATTTGAGAAAGAAAAGTCCAAAATCAGATATTTATGGACTCAATTAAATTTTATCCAAGGTTTAATTAAATTTATAGAAGGTTTTGATTGCAAGAAAATTGATTTTAAGTCAATTTAGGTTTTTATTGGAAAACATTAAAGTTCTGATATTCAATTATAATTTTAAAGAGTTGATTTGGTCAAATCAAGGGCTTAATTGCATAATTATTGAAGTTTGATGGCCAATTAGGGACCTGATTGAAACAATTCGAAACCAAGGACCAAACCGGAAAAGGCACTAAAATCAAGGGATCAAATTATAATTTATCTAGGGGCTTGATTACAAAATTGCAAAAACATCCAAGGACCAAATCAGAAATATGCATTTTGAATTAGCAAACGGCGTCGTTTCCTTGACAACTGTTGATCACCTTCTTCATCCGCAACGGTTTCGAAAGTGAATGAGCGCTATCAATGGAGCCATTTCAGCAACAAAAACAGCAGATTGCTTCAGTTATGGAGAATGTTTCACGGCTACTATTCCTCTACATGCCGTTACCAAGTTGGACGTTGCACCGCATGCCATTCTTTGGCTTATAAAAGCAAGACGATGAAAAAAGGGAGAGCACAAAAGGAGGGGGGGGGGGCCCAGAGGGGAACGACAGAGGAGAAAAAAAGGAGGGGAGAGAGCCGCACCAGCATTGCCAACGCCATCGTCAGCTCATCATCTTCTTCGTCCAGCAGCCACTGCCATTCTCCATCACAACCGCACCAGCACTGCACAACGGAAAGGACGAGAGGAGAAAAAAAAACAACGAGACAGTGAGGGGACGACAGAGAGAGGAGAGCAGAACAGAGCAGGAAAGACGAGAGCAGAACAGAGGAAAAAAAAGAAAGAAGATAGGGGAGAAAAACGCAGTCGAAAACAAGAAAATACAGAAGAAATAGCACACAACGTATTCATCGTCATCATTTTTTCACTGTCTCTAAACAGCATCAACAGAAGGAAGCAATATATATATATATAAACAGAGACCAAACCAGTGTTGCCATCGTCTTCGTCTTCTTCAGAACCGGTTACTACTGATCGTGAGCCAAAGTTTTAGCACCGTCATTTCCGGTGGTCTCAGTTACCAGGTAAGCTTCTCTCACTTTGCATTTCGATTACAGCATGCAGTTTTTGTTTTCATTATTATTGTTTACTGTTCAAGTGAATTATAATTCACTTGAACAGTAAAAAGGAGATTGCATGCGTGATTTCTTGCCCAGCCCGGTCAGGCCTGCTGGGTTAAGCCCGCCACATGAGCTGGGCTAGGCCTAGCCCGAAAAAAAATATTAAAAAAATAATAAAAAAAATTTTCTTCAAAATTATTTTTAAAATATATGATTTTCTGAAATTGTTTTACTGCATTTTGATCAATATTGGTTTGTATTTTTATACTGTAAAGATACAAATCCGATATTAAAATACCTGGTTGTCGTCAAAACATAAAAAAAAATGTTTTGTTTTCATGCATACGGCCAAGTCTCTCAAAAAAATCACATCATATTTTCATACAACAAAAATTCAAAAAACAAATAGGTATTAGTATACATTTCGACTTTAATAACCGGTTTATAAAAGTCACGAGAACTAGGTCAATATTTTAAAAATTCAAAAAAATTATTTTGTTTTCTTTTAATATCTAGGGTTATGATCTTATACGTAAGACATATTCCGGATATTAAATTCTTTTGTTGAGGTTAGAACGGTTAGGTTTTACCCGATAAGATAAGGATCTCCTTACCGAGGAGAACTTTTCTTAAATCACAGACGGACCAACAACTAGAAAACACGACAAAACCTTAGATTTTATCAGACAATAAAACAATGCAGCTTACCTTAGGTAGGGCGTATTTGGGGTGCTAATACATTTTCTTTACGCAACCAGTCCCTGTACCCAATCTCTGAGACCAGTTAGGATTCCTAGTGACCAAAATATTAGGTGGCGACTCCCATTCTATTTTTCCACTAATAAAAGACAAGAATTCCTTGTCTTCACACATTTGCTATATTTTCAAGTAAGACAGAATTTGAGAGTGGATGTTTTCACCGAAACATCGTACACGTGCGATAATAGCAATGGCAAAGAATCCAATTTTTCATAGCATAACCAAGCGCATTGCACTTAAATATCATTTTATTCATGAAGCGATCGAGGAAAGAGAGGCTAAATTGAGTTATGCAAATCAGAAGAGTAAGTGATTGATATCCTTACAAAAGCATTGGCTAATGATAAATTTCAAAGTGAAGAAATGCACGAGATCAAGTTCAACATATTATAGGGAAGAATGTTAAGGTTAATATATTGTAGGGATGAGAAAAAAAATTAAAAAACCGATTAAATCGAGAAAACAAAAAAAATAATTAAAAAAACTGAACCATGAAAAAAAACCGATTAGAATATTTTAAAAAAATTCGGTTCAGTTCAATTTCGGTTTCATAAGCATGAAATCAAAAAACCAAATCGAATAGATTTAGTTAAGAAATAAATTGAACCGCACCAAAAAAACCGAACTGAAAAAACCTATTAGAAAGTCGAAAAAACCCAAAAAAACAATATAATTTTCAGTTTTTAATATAAAATAATCAAACCGAACCAAAACCGAACCAAACCGAAACCTGTCGATTGGAACCGGTTGTTTTTATAAATAAAAACTGAACCGAACCAAAAATGATAACCCCTAATATGTTGTAATTAGTTAAGTTATTGTGACAAGTATTGAACCTTGGCTTTGGTTAGTTAACTTGTGTTAAGTGAAAGTAATTAGGGTTTGATTAAAAGATGAATTAAGATGAACAAATGTAAGGCTAAGATATGTTGATGTTTTGTATATATATGGCTGAATGTTCTGGAGATGTATGAGAGAGAGAAAAGAAAACGAGTGATAAGTTTGTGCAGTGTTTTTTTCTCCCCCTATTCATGTTATTCTGCACAAAATTGCTTACCTTTTTTTTTTCCCTTAAAGACTCCATTTTTTATGTTGTTTTGACCACACACAAGCTAATGACTTTGCCAACATTTCCCCTTACACTGTGTTGATATGGATGTTGTTTCCATTCCAGCATCAATGGAGTGAAACTCTA
>Ga0325411_1002471_pt1 | contig 20969 bp, 18 predicted proteins | sample PopdelMetagenome_13_FD_206181 | JGI IMG/M metagenome (GOLD analysis project Ga0325411, IMG submission 206181) | Populus deltoides microbial communities from Bellville, Georgia, United States - Xylem-PdIQD-R4 | ecosystem: Host-associated > Plants > Phyllosphere > Stem > Wood/Secondary xylem...
TCAGGAACCTAAGGAAGGAAATATCCAGTGGGTTTTTCTTGGTTGTCCTGGTGTAGGTAAAGGTACCTATGCTTCGCGTCTTTCCAATTTTCTCGGTGTTCCTCACATCGCCACCGGTGATCTGGTTCGCGAGGAGGTCAATTCCTCGGGCCCACTTGCCTCCCAGGTATTTGCTCTCTTTTTTTAGGGTTTTAGATTTTTGCGCCTCTTTCTTCCTTTTGGCTCTCTGGTTGGCGAAAGTTTGAATCTCTGCAGTTGAAATTTCGAAATGAATTGCATCGCAACTTTTATTGATTTTGTTTGAACTGAATCGCGTTATAAATTTATTAAAGACTGCACTTTTCGTCGGGATTGTGACACTGACCGTTACCTGTTTGATATTTTGCTTCTTACTCTGGAAAACTTCTCGGGTGCTATAATAGTTGGGCCCCACATGACGGGGCTAACAAATATTGGTATCTGAACATTGTTGAGCTGATTATTATTGATTTTTCTTTTTGTTGCTGTACTGTAGCTTAAGGAGACTGTGAATCAAGGGAAATTGGTTTCTGATGAGATCATTATAAGCTTACTGTCAAAACGTCTTCAAGCTGGAGAAGCTAAGGGTGAATCTGGTTTCATTCTTGATGGTTTCCCTCGAACTATTAGACAAGCGGTGAGCTATTGTTATTATTGATTAGTTTTGTTGGCAGTTGTCTATATATTTCTCATGGATTTTGAAACTGATTAAAAAAATAATAATAATTCTAGTTGTGAATGATTAGCTGGTCGAGCACTTTTAGTTTTCTCATTAGCAGTTTTTGAGTTAAATTGTTATGTGAAGTGCTTTGTTTTCCTTTTCTCTTCTATTGTAGACAATTACTCTGGTGTCTGTCTATCTAACCTGATATTCATGTTCTGGTCATACTGCAGGAAATACTAGAGGGAGTAACAGACATTGACTTGGTGGTGAACCTCAAGCTTCGAGAAGAAGCACTGCTTGCAAAATGCCTTGGGAGAAGGATTTGCGTTGAGTGTGGAAGAAATTACAACATTGCTTGCATTGACATCAAGGGTGAGAACGGGAATCCTGGAATTTATATGGATCCACTTCCTGCTCCTCCACAATGTGCACCAAAGCTTATCCAACGAGCTGATGACACTGAAGAAGTTGTTAAGGAGCGACTACGTATTTATTATGAAAAGGTATTACTGCATCTTTCATTTTTCGTATTGGTGCTTTTTTTTAATATAATCATCATATGAACTTGTGAAGTTCTATAACACATCATCTGTTGATCAGCCACGTGTAATTTATGGGATTTCATCTTCTTTTTAAGTATTTTTCTGCCAGATGAAATATTTTATAGCCTGTGTATGGTACCTTGTTGTATATTTGGAAAAAAAAAAGTGAAATATAACTTATATCTATTTGTTAGACCACAGAAAAACTTGCAGATAATTGACGAGAGAAAAGTATGCCCCCCCACTCCCATAAAAAACCCCCCAAACCCTCCTCAGTAGATTTGAGATAATAAATGGATCTTAAAAAGCTTCAGTATTTCTATTCTGATTTCTCTCTAAATGATTATCACTATTGGAAAGATAATCAGTGCTCTTGTATATGGCAACATGTGGTGGAAAGTAAAAAATAGTCTTGGGGTTACAAATGAATTTGTTAGAAACCATTGATACATGCTCTCACTCAAAGCACATACATTTGTTACCGATGCAACAAACTAACCTGTTGTACATGCTGATTTCCACTCAAAATATATGGCTGACTTATTATTTTTATGTTTTTTTCACGGTGACACACAAAAAACACAAGTGCAAGAGCAATTTTTTATTTTTTTTTTGGAATTCTGAATTTGTGGATGTCTGAAATCTAAACATTAAGATGTTTGACTCTCTCGTTCACTTTATAGTTCTCAAAAGACTAAGATTGCCTTTCTTGTTTTGCCCTTTTTCTTTATGAAAAAAAATAGATTTTGTTATAAAAAAAGTAGCACAATTAACTTCATTTCTGGCTGATGTAGTAAATTCACCAGCAGGCTCCCTATCTCTAGATTTCATGGAGTAATATTTGGTACTATGCCCAATTTCAGCTGTTATTTCCATCAAAATGTACACAATCATGAACTCTATAGTTTTTTATTGTTACTGTCGTTCTAATTGCATCATAATCTAGGTGTCCGAAGTTGTACTTTTACATCTCAGCAGTGGTTTACACTACAGAATTCGGGAAAAAAGAGAGGACAAGAAACAGTAGTTTATCTTGATATAACTTGTGAGAAAATGCAGTAGATCAGTTGGGCGTTCCTGTGATACATTTACAGTGTAGTTGGGTGCATTTGATTTCAAATTCATTGTTCTATCTATAATGTTTTTCCATAGGGTGTTTGCTTAACATATAAATGCCAGAATTTTCTTTTCAATACATGGATGCCATGCTGCATATTTCCTCTTTTCCCTCCACCACTCTTTATCATTCCTTTTAAAGTGGTAAATAGTAATAAAAATGTTGCCTTGGAGTGGGAATAATGGACAATCATAATAATCGAGCTTAACTTCTGGCATAAAGTAGGTTTTTTTAAAATGATTCTGACAATAATAGCTGTAATTGTCATTTGTTCCGCAATTAATGGCCTGAAATCTGCAAACCATATTTTCTTGCAGAGTCAACCTGTTGAGGAGTTCTACCGCAGTCGTGGGAAGTTGTTGGAGTTTGATCTTCCTGGAGGAATTCCAGAATCCTGGCCAAAGCTGCTGGAAGCTCTGAATCTTGACCAGGAGGATAAATGCTCTGCAGCAGCATGAACTCCCATAGTTCTGCAACATATTCTCAAGTTAGGTCATTCTTTGCATGTGGGAGACTACATGCATAGTATTTAGAAAAAAGGAGGTTAACAATTATATCAAATAAACAAGCCTAAACCATTACCATAATTTTATTGTTTGGGGAGCAAGGAGGCCATTCAATGGACTTGGTTAACGATATGATTTGTTGTTAGATGCATTTGGCTTGTAGTGATTAAATGGACAGATGTCAGTGCCATTCAATTTTGCTATAACAATTGGTTTTGAAATTCGTTTTTAAGGGTTCTTTGAACAGAAACAGCAAACAATAGTGGAAATCTAATAAACTGCTTTATTTGACTCAAAAGACCATGTTCTAGTTTTGTCTAGACAGGAGCTACTATCTCTCTTCTTGTTGTTTACATTACTTCTTGTGAGGTGCTACCTGGTTTTTCAGTTTCTTGCATGTGTTGAGATTGGATGGATTGGTTGTTTGAGTTCCCAACTTCCCATGGATAACCTTTTATTGTGGCAATTGGCAAGCTACTCAACATCAATATGCTTTTGTGCACAATCTAAATGCATAAGAAACAATATGCTCACCTATCTTAGCTTCTCTTCTATCAGCATTCTTCTCTCGCATCTCGCAGTTTTTCTTTCTCAGCATGACAGTCCTCTCCTTTCAGATCAATGCGAAGCATGCTAATTTGTGTTCCCTACATATTGCTTTAAACGCAGTTTTTTTTCTTCTTGTACTGTGAATCTACGCTCCTACCAGGGGTTTTAAGCACTTCTCTTGCAGCTCTGTAACTGATTCAGTTTTCGTTATTGCCCGAGTTGCGTCGATGTTGAAGATGAACTATATATGTCACTGTGTATTAAATTTTAGTTTCCCGTTTAGTCATTCCAAGTCGTCTTCTTTCTCCCACTGATCGAATAGAAAGCTGGACGGAATCAGTTTATCGCTCTCCTCGTGTGCGTGTGGGAAGATAGTTTAAATGTTCAACGGAAGCATACAAATCTATCACGTTACATGTTCTGAATCTTTAAAAAAAAAAAAATCTTCGATTGTCGTGCCTAGTATACACTAGTGTTCCATCGGTTATCACCCCATTGACCAGATGCTTAGGCCAGCTAGTTGATGAGCCATGAGGTCCACGAAAGCCCCCTTCCACTATTGACCAGATGCCAAACACAAATTGTGCCCATACCTTTCATTAGGGATTGCTCGAGCAGAAAAGGCCCATTTAGCAATCACATTTCGAGGCCCTACAAGTTAAAGAGCCAGCGAACCCATTCCAAGCTATAAATATTTTTTTCAAAAATATTTTTGAAAATTTTTATTATTATTTTAAATTAATATTTTTTTATATTTTTAAATCATTTTAATATAATGATTTAAAAAATAATTTTAAAATAATAAAAATTTATTATTTTAATATATTTCTAAATAAAAAACACTCTGAAAAACAACCATTACACCACCTATACATACTTTATAAAAAGAAGCATTTTAAAATTTAGTTCAAGTGGTAAAAATTGTACCTTCACGAAAGTTCGACCGAAGTCCCGATGTTTTTTTTTTCAAGGTAAAAAAAAAAACCGGATAAGGAATCTGGAACAAACCTCGAAAACAAAAAGGCAGTGCGAGCAACTTTCAGGAATCTAATTCAAAAGAAGGATGAGCTAGCCATTCTTTGAGCTGTGGGAGGAGGGGAGGGCGTCAGTTAACGTGGCCAGAAACTCGTGCCAGACTGCAAGGAACTAAGGAAGGCATAAGAGGCAAAGCCTGTTAAAAGCGAAAAATCATAGCCTCACAGGACAACATTCTTGTCCCGTCTCTGCTTGAATTGGAATCACTGCCTCATAGAAGGCATCCTTCTCAATTATTTCTCCTCTCTTCTATGTTTTTTTCCCCTTAATTGATAAAATTGCAATTAATTTTTGCAGAAAGAAAAAAAATGCACGTATCCTCATGAAAAAATGATTTCATTTATGTTAAAAAAATATTTATATATAAGAAAATACATGAAACATCAAACTAGTTAGCAATTTTTTTATTGGGGCATTCACTTCTTATAGTTTTATTCATTTTTTGGACATCTATTGTCGGAATACTCGTATAATCAATTTTGGTAATGTTTTATAGGCTTTTATTATTGAGATTACAATTATGAACAGACATATATGTTCCTCTATTGTCCGAATCTTAAACTACTTGTAAAAATAAATAGCGTGCATTGCATTTTTTTTCTTTTTTTGGTTGTGTTATGCCTGCAACAGTAGAACTAAAAACTTAAATCTAGTAAAACCAAACTTGACTCTATGAGGATTGGTCCGGCGGTTGACCCGGACGAATCCGAGTAAGACCTAATTTATATATATATATTAATTTCTTTTAACAATCCACTTAACAGCAAAAGAAAAGAAAAAAAGAAGAAGTTAAAGTTTGTGACTTGGTTTCTTTTTTGAACAGCCCAGGATTCTATTAGCAACTATCTTGTTCTTTGAACAACCGAAAGCTAGATTGCTTTGTTTTATAATAGAGGATTCATCAGATAAATCGGTGCTACTTCCAGCTGGTGTTACTTTTACAGGGGCTTTATCTCTTCTACTGACTGAGTGTATTTGGTATTATGATAATTTTTATAGTTATGGTTTGAAAAAATTTATTTTATAAAAATATTTTTAATTGAGATTAGTTTAGTATTTATATATATTTGGTTAAAATTATAGTTGAAATTGAGATTGAATAAAAAGTAGTTCAATATGTTTGGTTAAGAATGCTTTTCAAATTAAGGTTATAAAATAATTAAAAAAGATATATATTAATATTGATGGGTTTTAATTTAAATATTGTAAATTTAACAACTGTTATTACATCATGAAATAAATAATACTTATATAAAATATTTTTTATTGTTCCATTAAACTATCTACAATTTCATCACGTACGAAATCTATCCGACAAAGATTACAGTTTTCTTGGTTTCTTAAGCGTGCAACAATATCATGTAAAATATCATCAGGAACAGAATTGGAATTGCGATCAGATTCTGCAAATACTACGCCATCAAGCGACTTCCTTCTAATTTATATAGCGTCATTGAATAATATTAAACAATAATTTTTTGAATAAAACACAATTAAAAATAAAAATAAAAATTGTTTGTTTTATAACTGGGTCGGACACAGTTTAATATTGGACCGGACCCGATCTGTCCGGAATAGTAGAAAGTGTTTCCACTGTTCACGTGAACAGTGAAGACACTCTCTATTATTCATTTAATTGAACAGTCATTTTCCACTTATATAAACAGTGAAGAGTGAATTAATTCACTCTTGACTGTGTGGAGAGAGTAGAAGCAGCTTAGAGTTGTTTTCAGCAGCACGCAGACATGCCTGTAAATTCTGGCAGATCTCATTAATAGTAAATAATGTTTTATCACTTACTAAACATATGATATAGTGCGTTTAGCATAGACACAAACACACTCATGTAGACAAACGGATACGTTGCTGCTTTTACACCTTTTGTTTCTTTTGGTCAACTATTTAGTTTAAACATTATCTCTTTGTTAAAAGATATTGGTATTTGAACATTATTAAGTAATACTTTAAAAGGTACGGGAAAATTATTGTAGCTTCCCCATGCCTTTCATTTATTAATATATTATATTATTATAATTATTATATTATATTATAGAACTATTTTTTATATTATTTTTATGTTTTTTTAATAAATTTTTTTATTTGATTTAGTTTGTTAATGTTAATTTTTTTTATTTAGTTATTAGATTTTCATGATACGGACTATGGGTTTGATGGGTTTACCTGATTTGACGAGTTAACCTGATTTTTTTCTTTTTAATTAATTTTTTTCGTTTAGTTTAGTTTGTTAATGTTAAATTTCTTTTTATTTAATTATCAGACTTTCATGACACGTATCCTGAGCTTGACGAGTTAACTTGGTTTGATGGGTTAACCCAGTTAATTCTGGGTAAACCCGTCAATTTTTTTTCTATTTAGTTATCAAACTTTCACGACGCGAATCCCAGATTTTACAGATTAACCTGATTTGAAGGGTTAACCCAATTAATTCAGATTTTTTTTCTTTTTCTTCATTAGTTTTTTTTCCTGTTGGATTTTTTCTTTGTTTTTTTTATTTAATTATCACACTTTTATGACACGACCTTATAGCCAGACCCACATCCAATATTCTTGGGTCCGGTGTTGCAGTCAGATTCACTTAAACTTGGGTCATGTAAATTTAATGTTATTATTAATATTATAAATATTACTTTTAGGTCAGACGTTATAGCTAAATCTAAGACTTTTGGATATAGTTTTGTAGAAAAACCTAACATTTTTAAATCTTAGTTTTTTTATATATTTTTTATGCAAAAAAACCACGACATCGCGCGGGTCATGTAACTAGTCTCTTTATTAAATCGTGTTGCTGTCAATTTCTTTGGATGTCTGAATTAATAAGTCAAAGATCCACTCGATGCTCGTATCCTTTCTTTTGTTCCTTGTTCTCTTCTCCTTTATCTTGGAACTGATTTGTTATTGCCAATTAATGAATCTAGCAAGGGGTAGTGGCATTCAGAAAGAAGCTGATATTATGTCCAACGCCGTTTGTACATGCTTAGTAAAAACCAGAAGCATAAGTGATTTGAGTAGATGTTCTTGCGCAAAAATTCGCACGCACATGGAGCAGAAGTGGACATTATGGAAATTTCCGACCCTTCAAGTTGCAGGTTAAGACTCCCACACACATCCTATATTCAATTCCGGTTCTTATTAATCAAAATGGTTGACCAGAAAAAAATTGATGCACTTTACCTAATTAATTAGTTCATCGGATAAGAAGCATGAAGTTTTCCAGAGCGGGACCATAAAGAGCCCAGACAAAATAAAGGTAGATAATCCATGTATGTGCCCAGGGACCTCACGAGCAGAAACGATAAGCAATTGCACTTTTTCGCTGTGAGCTTGATACTGGGAATATTCAAAGATGGGAGTGTGAGAGAGCCAGCTCAAGGCATAGCCGTCCTTTTGGGATTCAAACAAAGGATGGTTAAAATTCATTTTTTTTTAATATTAATCTTTTTTTAGTTTTAGATTGTTTTGATATCTATCACTAATTTTTTTTTTAAAAAAATATTACTTTAATTTATTTTTTAAAAAAATATTTTTAAAAATAATAGTTAGCAAGAAAAAATCTTCAAAAGAATGAATCCTCCATCTTCCATTGATAATGAGCTTTGTAGCCACAACAAGAATACAGCGTCTGCGCAGGACCAAACGTTCCAAGCAGAACTAAAATCTCAGCCCAGGCCTATTTTTAACTTTCGCTCGAGACCGAGCCCGACAACCCGCTTCTGTGATGTATGACGTCACTGAAGATATGTTCTTGCTCACGTGTCAGCGCCATGTCGCCTTCCTCAAAGCACTCACGGTTCACTAAGGGCATTCCCGTCATTTCAGAACACCATCAAATTACGATTCTCGAAAGCGGGAGCATCTTTAACTCGTTGGACAACGTGCCACGTTTGATCGCGTGGTCACGGAGATCTTCCGAGAACAGTTCACAGCAAGTGACGCTCCAAATCAGCGAATTTATGTACCCGGATCCACTATACTCGGAGAAATAGATGTAAGAAAAATAAAGAAAAAAACATTTTTTATTATTTAATACAAGTGTTTTTTTTTAATTTTAAAAAACTCCACTTTCTGAAAAGTATAATTAATAAATAAAATTCCGGTTATTTTAGCTCTTATAAAAAATACATGACTTGTATTCAAAAGTTTAATACAAGTCACTGCTATAGAATATCTCAAATCATGTAGGCTTGTTTTTTTATGCTTTTTCATTGAGAAATTAAGAATCCTACTTTGATAAGTTTAATTTAAATAAATACTCGGAATAAAAAACAAGCACTCACTGCATAAATAATTCAGACAAACATGAGATTGGTTAAGCATTCGATTTTATCCGCGTCAGCACCCGGAAAAAAAAAACACAGGATCACCATGTCGTCACAAAACTATTCACGGCGGGCCTTTTGATCTCGTGCCACGTCAGAAACAAGAATCCTACATGGCAGTGTTGTGAGCCATCATTTTGCCCACGCCAGTAAGAAGAGAAAACAGAAGCTAGTTCAGAGGAATTTTTATATTACTTCCAGATAACTTGCACCAGTTATTCTACATATCTATTTTAAAGAGAGAGTTACATATGGTGATAAAAAGAAAATCACATTACTTTTCACGAAAAGTAAAAAATAAATAAATAGATAGCTAAAGTAAAATATTTGAACTTGCATAAATATTTTGCTTTTTACATTTAATTTCCATTGATTTTTTTTAATTTAAATTTGACTAACACCCTCTCTCTTATTATTTTAATTGTTTAGTACTTTGTTTTTTAAAAAATAGCAACTAGTATTTTGAATTACTTCTATGGTTTTACAATACTTCAATTGTATTAATATAATTTATCTTATTTTTTTTATTTAAAATTTAAAATAGATAAATTATATTTACATGATACGCCAATAAAAATTATCTATATGTAGCAACCAAAATTAATCTTTAAGATAAATAAAAAATTATAAAATAAAAATATATACGAAGTTAAATATTTTTATTTACATTTATTTTTTTCTTCTTGCATGAAAGATAACTACTTGATTTAGTTTTTGATTAAAATTAATAACTTATTTATTTATCTATTAATTCATATGTTTTTCATCATATTTGATTAAAAGTTTTTAATTAAATTAATAATTTTTTATCAATTTTTTTATTTTTTATTTTATTAAAAACAAACATTATCTTTCCATTTACTGATTAAAAGAATTATGACAGTGAAAAACGTGTTTATAACATCGAAACCTTCTCCTCTTCTCTTGCATTAAAAAAAAATTCAGAATCCTTTCACCGCGGAGGTCGGGTGCGCTAGCTAGTGGCCCAGTTCCATGTTTCCTAAACATTATTCTCCTTGGACCGAACCCGATAACCCGGCCCTTTATTGAACGACGTCATCAAAGATATTTTCTTGCTCGCGTGTCAGCTCCATGTCTCCTTCCTCGAAAAAATCAGCAGCCACTAAGATTATTTCCGTCTTTACAGATCACAATCGTACTCCCAAATGCAAGAGCATCTTTACCTCGCTGCAGTCCGCGCCACGTTTCATCATATGATCTACGAGATCCTCATGAGATCATCTCATCATTCACAATTAACGCTCCACGTCAGCAAATAAATTCCTCTTAACGCGGGCACTCTATTTTTCTATTTTTGATTTTTACACGGCAAAGGAAATCGATCCATATTCTCGGTCAAGTCACTTCAGAGTTTTTTTTTTCTTTTTCTTTTTTTTTTCCTAACAGTCACTCTAAACTCTAAAGTAAATTTGAAGGGATGGTAGGAAAAAAAAATTCAAAATGAGATTTTGTATTTGAGTTTCACAATCATGCATTTATATTAAAAAAAATTTAAAAAATAAAAAAGTATAATTTTACTATATTTTTAAGTAAAAAATATTTTAAAAAAGAACCGCAATAATAATCATAAATAAATTTTTAAACTATATTTTTTTTACAATTGTACAAGTATTGTTCACTCATTTATTTTATTTATATAAAAAACAACATAATTTTTTGTTAAAAAACAAAAAGAAAGTTCGAAAACTTATTCAAAAAGTAATATAAACTTTAAAATTAATTCAATTCAATAATTATTTTTTATATATATAATATTTATTTGATCAAATTTAAATCAAGTCTAATCAAATTAATTAAATTATCAAAAACATAACAAAATTAACTATATTTCACTGAATCAATATTCATCTTAAAATCCAACTTAAATGAAGTTATCACCACACATTTCTGCAATCAAATCACTAGGAAACAGCCATTCTAATGAACACACACGAGGATCACCTTTGGTCCACCGTATCGTGAGATTCGTGACAGTTAATTCGCAGCACAGCTTTTGATCCCTTGCCAGCTCATATATCATGTTCTCCCGTGGTATCTGACATGGCAGGGCTGGGAGCCTTCATTTTGTCCACGTCATCAAGAGGAGAAAACGGGGAGTATAGTAATATCTTTTCGGTTTTCTTTTCCTTTCTTTTCTCTTCTTTTCCTTCCTGCAATATCTGTATTTTATTTAGCTTCTCTCAACCAGTCAAGTCGTTTCTTCTTCTTTGCAGATTTTGTGAACGAAACCCTAAAAGTTAATGTATTCGATTTATCAGTCTCTAATCTTTGTTTCAAGTACATTAATTTTTGAAGGCTGATAACTGGATCGAGGGAGAGGATGAGGTTTAAAAGGTAAAGTCATCATTTTTTTTTACTGTTTGACACGCTGCAGAGCTACTAACTCAATTTTTTCCTGGAAAATGAAACAAACGGTATTTTTTTCTCGAGAAGATACGGGGTTAATTATTTTATTTTTCAATTTTTGTTCTTTATTTTTTTTGTTGAAAATTTCGAAACTGTAACACTCTGTTAACTTTATAATTTATTGTCTGTTTGGTTACTGAGAAAACCGAGGGAAATAAACTTGTTTTGAATTCTTGAGGTTTGTTTCGAAGAAATGAAGGGGTACTTAAAAAAAAATGAATTCTTGCATTTTTAGCTGTTTTGAAGCTTTTTTTTTTTTACCTGGTCGGAGTTTGAGAGATTTTGATCTCTGTTACTATAATCTGTTTGGTTTTTGAGATAATTGACATAAAGGAACAAAAGATGCTTGGAAACACAGAGACTCAAGAATTTTGGACAGAAAGGGAAAATAAAGTTTAGCTTGCAATCTTTTCGTATGGTTCAAATTCATAGACGTAAAGTCTCCTAGGTTCATCAGAGTTCGGTTGATTATTACATGTGTGCATTTTTTTTTTTGCTTTTATTCGATTTAGCGGATAAAAATTTCAAGATCTAGTTTTATTTTATTGCTGTATGAAGGAAACTGTGTTTGATGTCCATTTTTTGGGTTCTTTTTTATTGCTTTTTATAGTCTGAATTCTTATTTCGAGCGAGGGATGGGAGACAAGACATCGATATTGGTTCCATTTTGCAGGCTTGTATGCTTGCCTTGAAATTGAAGAACAAAATTATGACTTTTTTTTTTCAAGAATGAGTTTTGAATCTTATCTTTGATGTGTTCCGTGTCTGAAGAAAAATAAAATGTTATAATTTTGCCGAGCTAAATACCTAGGAACTGTATGTTTCATTTAATGTTTTTATGACCCAAATTATTGAACATTAATGATATAAAAACATATTGACCTTTTCTTTTTTCTATATTTTCTCGGCTATAGATGTGTAAGATATTGCTACGCAATCGAAATGTTTGAGCATTCAAAGGTTACCACAGTGTAGTTCTGGGGTGATGATTTTGTGTATAGCATCTGATGTGTGACTTGCATCACTTGTGCAGGACTTGTTGAGCTATCGTGTTTGATGTGATCAGTAGCTTGGAGACAATGAAATGTGCAATATCTCTTGCAGAATAAAGAATGTATTCTCACCTACTCGGTCCGATGTGTTCCTTATTTGTGTCGTTTTGAATCTGATTGATGTTGATAGTTCAAATGAATAAAAATGCTTCCATTGACCAACGGGTCGCAGAACAAAATCATATTGTAGAAGATGAGCAGAAGGAAATAAGGGATGGGATCATGGGCGAGGGCCAGGAGCTCTCAGAGGAAGATGAGTCCCAAATTAATGAGGATGGAAAAGATATGAATGGTAAGGGCATGGAACTGCTTCAGGTCCAGAACGATGCCCAGGCTGTAATTCAGAGTCAACAGCAACAGTCTCAAGGGCCTTTGGTTATTTGGGAGAGGTTCTTGCCTCTTCGGTCTCTTAAGGTTCTGCTTGTGGAAAATGATGATTCAACTCGCCATGTTGTCAGTGCGTTGCTTAGAAATTGTGGCTATGAAGGTAAGTATTTTTATGCTGCTAACTTATTTTTGCTTAAGAGCTAACCTGATATATGATCTGTAGAAGACATTTCATATCATGCAAAGAAAATGATGCATGAGCTAAGTATTGTCATGGCCTGCTCTATTATTTTGCTCAGAGAATCAGGACCTACACTTCATATAAAAAGAGATACATGGGTGATAGCTTATCATAGAATGCTTTGGCAACTTCAGTCGAGCATCTCTCTCGTTTAGCTACCCCATTCTGTTGACATGTATTGCAAAAGGAAGTCTGATGAGTAATGTCCTGAGATGCTCGAGAAACTGAAGATACTCTTTCTCTTAAATCAAGACATAAAAATTCAAGTGATGGCAAATGTGAAGAAACTGTATATATAGCTCTTACTCTGGATTATTAAATATATGAGCATTATTAAACTATTTCATATTGTTCATTTATATAATATTTGATTTTCCATTAGGGGTTTTATTAACTAGGACTTTTAATTTTTCCCCATTTAAATGGTTTTATTTAGGATCTCAATTCTTGTGGTGCTGACTTTCTCCCTATTCCATTTCAAATAAAGGCTAGTCTGCCCTCAGAGTTAAAGAAAGAAGAGTAAAAGTTCCTATTCCTGTTCTGTATGGGGTTTGATGCTTATATAAGAGCATCCATAGTTTTTTTTTCCTGAAGTTGCATGTTTCGACGATTAACAATTGGACTTGAGATTTAGTTATTTCTTATCTTGACTGTTATATTTCTCTTCCCTTGGTTTCTCCTCCACTCTCATCCTGTTCTCTTTCGTTCTCCAATCCCTCCTCCTCCTGCATCTTTGGGGCAGATCAGCAATGCATGAATTGGCTTGCTATGAAAATTGGACAGATTATCCTCATTGTTTATGTGAAGCTTGTTGTCACGTCCACTGGCAGTATTAGAAGCCTTGTGTCCTAGCTTCTCATTCTCCTAAAAAGATCAAACACAAACTCTTTTTGGGAAATAAAGATGCCTTCCTCATCCATCTTGTATGTGTTTGTTTCAGAACAGTCAAAGAATATAATTATTCCTTTAGGATGATACTCAAGCCTTGCTCTTCTTGAGAAGAACAAGATTTGTGTCTTCTAATAAACACGTCACCTTAAGGATCTTCGAATAAGGAAACTTTTGTGCTCATCAATCATGCTTATCAAGCTTCTGATAAGAGATAAGGGTTCCAAAGAGTTTTGATAGAGGCAGGACAGGCCTATGTTGAATGATGGGGGCCATGGCAACCTCAAACTTTGCAAATTTTACATTTTGATCACAAAACTTCTAAACTTTTTAATCATATCCTTCAATTTACAGTTTATTTTATGGAATGTTTGGCATCCCCAAAGATCATGTATTATCCAATCAGCACCCCTAATCCTAAATTCTGGAGGCCTTGGCCTCATGATTATTTTATCATTTGGCTTACCTAAGCTTGTTTGGGGAGGAGAACATGCCACCTTTGAACCACAAGGCTCATTGGCTTCTTCTAAAGATCTAAAAATTGAGAAGTCAGGTTAATTTTTCTTACACTTTTACCTTGTTCCTTGGATTCCATCAAAAAGTTTCTTATACCATTACCAAAAACTTAAATTTCACCTCAGGATTTGGGATGGAAATAGTAGGATTATTTATAAATTCGATTTGGGTTTAAGAGTCCAAGGTGAGTTGGGTTTTTTATTCTTTGTAATATTTTTTATATATTTAAGTACATTATCACATTTGATAAGATATAATTATGTAATGGTTTGGGTTTTTTATATATTTCAGTACAGTAAAGCTTTTTATACAATTATGATAAAATATATTTTTTATATATATTTAAGTACTCGGTTTGGGTTCAAGAGTCGGAGGTGAGTTGGGTTTTTTATTCTTTGTAATATTTTCTATATATTTAAGTACAGTAAAGTTATCACATTTGATAAAATATAATTATGTAATGGTTGACATCTTTTTTTTTTGCGTGTTTCTCCATTTACTTAATGTAACTCTTTAAATAAGTCTCTTGGATGTAATATTTAAACAATGATTGGTAATGGATAAAAGTTTTACTTTCTTAAGTAAACAGATAATGTAAATTACTCTTTTAAGTATCCCAGCAAATGCATGGAACTTTCTCCTATTTGTTTCCGTTCCTCCTGTTTATAAGCTAACAATCACACCCCCCCCCCCCCTGTATTTTTTGTTTTAGTTACTGCTGTATCAAATGGTCTACAAGCTTGGAAGGTTTTACAAGATCTGACAAATCACATTGATCTTGTTTTAACTGAGGTGGCCATGCCTTGTTTATCAGGCATTGGCCTTTTAAGCAAGATTATGAGCCACAAAACTTGCTGGAATATTCCTGTTATTAGTGAGTATACTTTACTATTTTGTTCTTCTTTTTGTTTGGAGCGGACACCCTTTTATGACTTTCATCTTAAGAAATTGACACTTTTAACTGCCACACCTGTTGACTCTTTTGTGCAGTGATGTCGTCTCATGATTCCATGAATGTAGTCTTTAAGTGTTTGTCAAAGGGTGCAGTTGACTTTTTAGTGAAGCCTATTCGAAAAAATGAGCTTAAAATCCTCTGGCAACATGTTTGGAGGAAGTGCCATAGCGTGAGTTGCTATACTTTTGTCAATTTGTGCATCAAACAAATAATATGGGTCAATATTTGGACTCTTAACTTCAAGTCTCCCCTATATATATGCATTTTACATGTCAATTTTTGAGAAATTCCAACTTAAAAGGAAGTTGTCAATTTTGCTTAGAACACCATTATGGATACAAATTTGAACCATTTACATTGTGGGAGTTTTGTTTGGATTTTTGTTGGCCTTTTTGTTTGGATTTTTGTTGGCCTTTTTTATGTGTTCACAATATTTACCACTTCAGCAATATAGGATCACAAAAAAATGCAAAGCTCTGAAATTCTGTTTTGCATTTACTATTCATCGTTTCATCAGGCTAGTGGTAGTGGTAGTGGGAGTGAAAGTGCTGTGCGGACTCAAAAATCCACAAAATCAAATGGTGCTGATGAGTCAGATAACGATACTGACAGCAATGATGATGATGGCATTGGAAGTGTTGGTTTGAATGCAAGGGATGGAAGTGACAATGGAAGTGGTACCGAGGTAATTTTTTATTTTTATTTTTTATGGACAAGCTTATACTTTGATATTTATGTAGGGAATAATGAAAAGAATATAGATAGTAATAGATTAGTGGGTAATGGTATTCCTTGTACTTTGAGGACTACAATTTTTTTGTGCCATTGAAATCTGGGACTTCATATGCAAGGGTCATGGTATAAAGATATTTTAGAGGCTCATAAAGGTCCATTTACAGGTCAGGGTCATAAGGGCCTATATGAGATCCTAACAATGTCATGGCATGCTCAATTATCTCTTAACCTAGCTATGTTAGGCTCTTTAACCATTGTTGTAGCTCACCATATGTATGCCATGCCCCCTTATCCATATCTAGCTACAGACTATGGTACACAACTGTCATTGTTCAAACATCACATGTGGATTGGTGGATTTCTCATAGTTGGTGCTGCTGCGCATGCAGCCATTTTTATGGTAAGAGACTACGATCCGACTACTCGATACAACGATCTGTTAGATCGTGTCCTAATAATTAGAAACTGTTATAGATACGGCTCTGCAACACACCTGTCAGTGATTAATTATTGGAATGTTGTACCTAGCCATATTCAGTGCTGTTATCTGTGGTCAAGCTGTAGATAGAATATTCAAGTGAAATATTTGCCTCCTGACTTTTACTAAGGAAATTTTGCATTTTCAGGATTTCCAAAATCAAGCTTCAGTGACCCTAGAATTGATGTGCAATGTATACATGTACAAGCTGGGTGAATGATCTTTTTCTAAGTGTGTTGTTTTCATGTCAGTATTTTAGTGTTGCACAGCAAGATTCCTTTTTTATTATTAAGACTTGAATGGTAGCTCAGTTGACTTATATTTGTTGTATCACTAAAACAACATGATGTTGGTTCCTTTTAGTCTACAATTAGACATGCGATTGTCCATGCACACACATTTGCTTGAATCTATGTATTCCACATACAAATGAGATGCATAGATAATGACATAGATGGTGGAAAATTCATTGCTTCTCTGAAGAAAAACACTGGTAGCTTTTTGTCATTAAGTTAACTGCATGTCTTTCTACTGATTAGAAACTTTATTGTGCAAATATGCTAACTCTTGAGTAGATGTAGATAGATAACTATGCTAAAAAGGACGTATCTCTAATAAAGCATAATACATCACAGGCTAAAAGTAGAGAACAAATGTTGCAGACATTATTTGGTCATATGCCATATCAAAGCGATGATGGTAACTTAGCGAGTGATATGTCTTTTGTTCAGAAAAGGATAACCCATAAACCAATGTGCAAGGATTAAGTTGGTGGGAAAACATAGGATGGTGTGATATGATTGCATGAACCCTAGAATAATGGTTTAAAAAACAACCATAGATAAAGCAGAACAGCTAAAGCTTCCATATAGCGAGCACAACTTCTGATAAGACTGCATGATTCTGTATCTTTCCTGTGTTTGACAGTGGGTTTGTTAATGTGCATGTGCGTGCACAAGTATATGTTTTATGTGTCTATAGACAATGCATGCAAAGATACTTTTGGCAAAGAAAGGTTCCTTAACACATGAATGGTATTGCGTGGCAGATTTCTAACACGCATCTTGTAATGAAGTGGTATTCAAATATCTGTATGAACGCTTGTGTTCTGTCTTTGCAGAGTTCCTGGACAAAGAGGGCTGTCGAAGTTGACAGTCCCAAACCAATGTCACCTTGGGACCAGGACCATTTATCTGATCCGCCTGATAGTACATGCGCCCAGGTTATTCACTCAAGGCCTGAGGCATGTGACAACAGCTGGGTGCCCCTGGCTACAATGAAGAAGTGTGGAGAGCAGGATGATGAACTTGGTAGGCATGGCTCTGTATGCAGTGATTTTTTTTGGATTTTCACTCTCTGATGTCCCCTTATCTCCCTCCTTTTCTTGAATTTTGGTTGAATTTGTAGATAATATTGTTATGGGCAAGGACTTGGAGATAGGAGTGCCTAGAATTCCAAATTTGCAGCTTAAAGATCCGATCAAAAAGGTACCAACCAACATAGCAGATAATGATGGAGAGAAATTTCCTGAAATAAAATCAAAGCACGATGGTGGGCATTTAGAGAGAAGACAACAGGAGCTCAACAGTGAGAAACGCAATACAGAATTAAGAAACCAAGGCAATGATCTTAAGGGTGGCATCACAAACAGTGCTAATCCTCGGATGGATAGTTTAGTCTTAGACATCCCAAACGGTCTCTCCTCTAACCGAAAAAATGAGGTCACCTATGAGACCAAGGAGGTGCCTTCTTTTGAGCTGAGTTTGAAAAGGCTGAGAGATATTGGAGACGCCGGGGCCAGTTCCCATGACCGAAATGTGTTGAGGCATTCAGACCTTTCAGCATTCTCAAGGTAAGAGAAGTTCAGATTCTGAGTATATCCATCCTTCTGTTCTCCAATGAAGATACATTTGAAAGTTGAATCTTCATTACCATGCAGGTATAATTCTGCTTCAACTGCTGATCAGGCTCCAACAGGGAATGTAGGCAGCTGTTCTCCGCTTGACAATAGTTCAGAGGCAGCAAAAACAAAATCAATGCAAAATCTTCAATCTAACTCAAATAGCACACCTCCTAATCAGCGTTCCAATGGAAGTAGTAACAACAATGACATGGGCTCTACCAATAATATTACTTTCACCAAACCTTCTGTAATCAGTGACAAGCCAACTCTCAAATCTACAGTCAAATGCCACTATCCTTCTGCCTTCCAGCCAGTGCAGAATGACCATACAGCTCTTCCTCAGCCTGTAATACAGGGTAAGGGTGATGCTCCTATTGCTAACACGACTCTGGTTAAATCAAGAGGTGTGAACCAGCAAGGTCAAGTGCAGCACCATAATCATTGTGTGCATAACATGCCCCAGCAGCAGCTGCAGCGGCAGCTCGCCAACCATGATGACCTGTCTTTGAATATGGCAGCTGCAGCTCCCCAGTGTGGGTCATCTAACATGTTGAGCACACCCACGGAAGGAAATTCTGGTAATTACAGTTTGAATGGAAGTGCCTCAGGAAGTGGCATTGGGAGCAATGGCCAGAATGGAAGCAGCATCGCTTTGAGTGGGGCTGTTGAGAAAGTTGAAACTCCTGGACCTGGTGATGAAAGTGGGAGCAGGAGTGGAGTTGGTCGAAATCGCTTTGCACTGAGAGAGGCTGCATTGAGCAAATTCCGCCAGAAGAGGAAAGAGAGATGCTTTGAGAAGAAGGTAACTGAAATTGCTGCGTCATTAGATACAAGTTTAGAATTCAATTATTTTCCTTAAATGTACCTTTAGTGAAACAGTCCTAGCATATAGATAATCTTTAGTAAAAGACGGTACTTGAGCTTTGTGACATACAAAAAGATCTCTCAGTTATGCACTTACACGTGCATGGATAAACACCCAACTCTAAGATCAATCACCATGGACATATCAAGCACCATGAATTTTCTTTAGCAGTATTCACCGGTGAAAACATTAGTTATCCCAACAGTCATCTAAGTGAATTTGTGAAATTCAGAATAAAGGATCTATCATGATGGTTGTTTCTAAACTGTATTTAAAGTTTCTCTCTTACATTCCATAATCTTTTCTAGGTTCGATACCAGAGTAGGAAGAAGCTGGCAGAACAAAGACCCCGGATTCGAGGACAATTTGTGCGACAAGTGGGACCTGAACATAAAGATGAGGATGCACGTAGCTAATCTGACCATTCCCAGCTTGTGTCTTTGGAATTGAGATCGGTTGGAATATGCTTGGCAGGAAAAAAAATTTACAGAACCGCTGCTATCAAGGACAAATTAATTGTGTGTAAGAGTTTGTTCAGAAAGACATCTTGTACTGTTCTATGATTGTGGACTCATATAGGTGTTACTGTTATGGACTATTACTACTACTACACAGAAGGTAACCCTTCACAAGGTAGCCTTCTCCAGTAAATGGGCTCATCGATTTGTTGTGTTGTGGTTTACCAAGGACTGTCAACCCGGTCCCATGGGTACTGCTTGAAACTTGGAAGGTTCCCGTTTCTTTTGTTCTCCTTGCAACGGATTCTGTTCTGTTCATGATGTTTCTGTTCTCAATTCGTTTCTTCTGTCAACTGGTTTTGAATGTAGCTGAGAATCCTCACACACAGGTAGGGAGGAGGGTAGCTATAGTCCGGTCTTATTCTTTGAAACATTATTAGCATCTGGATATCCTCATTGCAAACACAACGCATTTCTTGATGTGGGAAATATTGCTAAAAAATTATTAGCAAGCAACTATCATGTTTTTATCGATTGCTTTTGGTCCAAAGTTTTGCTTGCTGGTTAGGTGATCTTCATATTTTTCTAATTCTAGCTGTGAAAAAGTCGCTAATTTTCTTTCCTTGCAACGGTGCTTCCAGCATGCCATGCTCCGAAATCTCACTAGTGTCGCTAAACTTTGGTACCCAGTGTTATCCAGGTGAAGAGGCAGACAGAAACCAAGAAGAAAGTGCTTGCTTCCTACGGAACAGTAATCGTGTCTTATCGTTACTGTGTATGTTATCCTGAACATGAGGTGGCTATTCGTTCCTTTTGTTGCTTTACTGCTTGGACTCCAACTGCCAGTTCAATCGAGGAACCCAACGAGATTACTCGGGCCTCGTGTTCGGTGGACCATGAACGCTTCCGCAACCCAATTATCTGGTGACTTCTGAAACTGAACCATCGTCTACCTAGCAAGGTGGAGGATAGGCCCGTTTGCAATTGATGAATTTTTTATGATGTCGCAAAATCTCTCCGTAGAATAACATTTGCCTTTTAGGGTTACAGAGTATACAAAATCATGAATTCATTATGCATGCAAGGCATAGTTGCCAAGCCTAGACAATCTCCAGGTTAATAGTTGAACCTCCGAATGAAAAGGAAAACAGAAATTCAAAAGAAGTAAGAAGTTTGGCCTCTCTTTATGCGAAGATCCTTTCTCTGCCGTCTACCATCGTTGAGCTATATCGTTATTGCTGGAGACCTATGCATGGTATCATAACAGCAATAGCTTGCAGCGTGAGTTGCAAGCCCGAGCGTGACATCTGCAGGAATCTCTTAAGGCCCTTGCACTGTGCTGCAACCAATTCGTGT